>JAABUO010000541.1_pt1 | contig 69863 bp, 62 predicted proteins | sample 5559291 | NCBI WGS metagenome assembly JAABUO01 (sample SAMN10711878, study PRJNA513372) | rock metagenome | isolation source: Antarctica rocks | place: Antarctica: Victoria Land, Finger Mt sud | reverse complement strand
CCCTGTGGTGGTGAGTGAGGGGCGACAGCGATGATGTATGAAGTGGAGGGGGTTCCTGGCGCAGAAATTTTACGGCGTCTCTCCCACAACAGCCGGAAGCAGCGTCAGCACAACAAAGCCCGCCGATGATGTCATAGATGCCAGCCCATTCCGAGCGAAGCGTGAGAATGAGCACGAGCATGAGAATGAGAATGGGCCAGGTATGTTATAGGTTGGTTGTGACTACGATGGCTGCTTCTTTGCTTTCTTTCTCTCCACGACCTTGAAAGCCCCGTGCCATTCGTCCTTCTTCTTCTCCGGCATCGCTCCCTTCTTGACCACGGCAGACCATCCGCCCTTCTCCATCTCCCGTCGTCGCCGCACAAACTCCTCCGCAAAGCGCCTCCCGTCGATGGTGCGGCTGGCGGCATACACCATGTCGCTCACAATCTCCACCGTCTCGGAGGGGTTGTCGAGCACCGGGAAGGACGAGATCATTGTAATGAACTCGCTCGGGATGACATCTGCATTCAGCCCCTTCAGGTTGGCGGCGCACCACGTCAGGAAGCCTTCACCATTCGGCTTCGCTGGAGTGCTCGCAGGCCGGGCGGGGGCTGGCTGCGGTTTGGGGGCCGGGGATCTTACAATTGGTGCCGGGGGAGGGATTGGCTTCGAGACGGGTTTTCCTTTCTCGCCAACCGTAGTCCATCCTGTTGCAGCTGGGCTTGGCTGATTAGGCTGCTTGGCTAGATCTGCAAAACTCTTGCCCAAAGAATTCTTTTGTCTGGCTGCCTGTAGCTGCTGCTGCTGCAACCGCAGGGCAGCGTCTCGTTCTTCTTGCTGTATCTGGCTCATCGATTTGGGGGATTGACTTGTACTCGTGCTCCATGCCTTGCCTTCCGCGCTTGGCACCACCAGTGGCTTTTCCTTTGCTTTCACAGGCATTGGATCCACTACGGCCGCAGCCTGTGCGGCTTGCAAGATCTGCCGCTTCTGAGCTAGCGCATTGCGTGCCTCTTCGGCTGTAAGAATGTCTCGAAGGCTCGGAGCGTTTGTTGACCCGGCTGCCCTCCGCTCAGCCCAGGGAGCCGATGGTGCAGTTGGTGGACTCGCGGAGGCGACCGGGAAGGATGGGTCCGGCAAGAAGTCGCGCACTGTCAAATTGCTGTGATGGAGATCTGCATTGGGAATGACATTGATGACTTCTGCCTTCCGTTCAGCCCATGGAGCCAAAGGTGCCGTTATTGGGCTCGCGGAGGCAAGTGGGTCCGGCAAGACGTCTTGGACGGTCGTACTGCTCTCATGGAGGTCTGCATTGGGTGTGACATTGATGATTTCTTCTGGTGGATCCTCGTCAGCTACTGCCTGCTCAAAACTCTGTGCCAACGTTTCCTCGTCCATTTCTTTTTGAATGTCGTCTGCCTGAGCCTCCACAAAAGATGCAATGTCTGGAGCCTGTGGCTCTCTTTGCTGTACATCCCTATCCGGCTGCGATGCTTCGAAAGGGGTGGGGTGGGCAGGCGAAGTAGCGTCGGAGGTAGTGGAAATTAGGAAAGGCTTCGGACCCAGGGATGCGATCCACGAGGTCAGGGCAGCAAAGTCGCCGCCGCTCTCCCTCCTAATACTGAGAGATGGTGGAAAGTAGCCTGCCTCATACCACTCATGCATCTGTATGCCGCTGAATGGGCCCTGCAGGTTTCCTGAAGAATCCAGATAAGTCCACAATATTTCATGAGGAGAGAGGTAGGATGCTCCGTAGGAACCGTGATTGTTCCTTTGGCCGGCGAGCTGTATCTCCAGTTGGCCCTCGTCATAAACTAGCTTTTGGTCTTGCAGATGCAGAGCTTCCAAGTCCGTCTTGAGGCTCCCTTCATCCAAGTGGTTGTGTCCATTCGGATCGTGACGCTCCACCATGTCTCTGATTGCATCCACATGAGTCCACACCGGGTCGTCCTCCCCATCCGACTCCCTCTGGAACAGTTTCTTCTTCTCCCTGGCTGGGTGTATGAGCGTGTATGAATCTGGAAAGTCCTCCTGAACCAGCTCCTGCCTGTGCTCGGTCCATGCCATGCTCCGGCTGCCATTCACGATCCGGGCATCGAAGGGGGCAAACTCCTCGGCCTCCAGTCCACGGGCCACATCGAGCAGGGAAGAGCGCGGGTAAAATATCAGCTCCGCCTTCTGTGCGTCTGTCGCTCTCGGCGGCTCGTCAATCTCGTTATTCATGCTCAACATCGTGCAGGGAAGGGTGTTCACACGACACCACGAATAAGGGACTTGCATGCGTCGGAGTCGAGGGAACGTATAGAGACCAGACATCTTCACGAGCACGCCTGCTTCCGCTACTTGTCGCATCCAAACCCGATGTCATCCGCGTCCGCCACTTCCTCGACAGATCTCTCCGATGCGGATCGCCAATGGGAGGAGAACATGGAGCAAATCAAACTGGCGCTCAATCTGATGGTGTTTCCCTTTGTCGGCAAGTTCCTCGGTCGGAGGTTTGCATATGCCATCTGGTCAAGAGTCATGGAATGGAGGTACCCAGTCAAGATCGACATTACGAGCCGGCGAGCATTCAACATCGCAGGGCTCTTTACCTCCTTGTTTGGATTCTGGTGAGCCAAGCCACCCACATTCGCTGGGCGTATAATGTAGAGATGCATGAGATTGTACATTATATTAGGGAATTTGATTATATACAGCATGCTAGATTTTGGTGTCGGGGACTACTTTTCTTCTGCGCGGCTGAACGTGCCATTTATTTCATGGAAGCGTTGGAGCTGCTCAGGGTCCATGGCATATGTATGCTCCTCGCCAGGAAACTCGCGCGCCTTCACCTGTCGCACATACGTCTTGATGGTCTCCCGCGAGATATTCCCCACGTTGACTGACTTTGAAACGAACTTCGGTATGTGGCCTTGCGTGATGCCGAGTAAGTCATTCTGCACAAGGACCTGCCCGCTGCAATAACGTCCGGCCCCAATACCGATGGTCGGAATCTTGCACTGTTGGGTCACGCTCTGCGCAATGGCTTCGGGAAGTGCTTCGAGCACGAGCATGCATGCACCGGCAGCTTCCACAGCCGCTGCATCGGCCATGATTCGCTGTGCACTGATGGCTGTCTTCCCTCGCACTCCAAGACCCCCTTGCGCAGCTGCAGTCTGTGGCGTCAGGCCGATATGCGCCACGACCGGGATCCCTGCATCGACAATTGCACGGATCGGGTCGGGTCGGCAGCCCTCCAACTTGACCCCATCCACCATACCTTCCTGCACCATCTGGATGGCACTCTCGACTGCAACTTGGGTCGAAGTGTGGTAGGTCCCGAAGGGCATGTCGCCGAGTAAGAGGGCTCGGGAAACACCTCGACGGGTGGCTGCGCAGTGATGCATCATGGCGGGCATCTTCAGGTGTGCGGTTGTAGAGAGTCCGAGAGCGACATTGGCCAAAGAGTCTCCCACAAGAATTATATCTACACCGCTGTCGTCAGCTGCCATTCCCGTAGGGTAGTCGTAGGCCGTGAGCATAGTGATGGGCACCTGCTCACGATACATCCGACGAATCTTCTGTAATGTGACGACATTTACTCCTGCCTTGGGTCCGTTGTTGCCTACTTCCCATGACGAGTATGTGCGGGTCAAGGGTCTCCATAGACGTGGATACAGTACTGTGAATATCATCCACACGGTCCCCTTAAGGCCACAACCCTACCTTCAATCCCTGGACCTGCTCTGCCTCTCACCTGCTATTGCTCAGCAATTTCTCTTATTCCTTCGAATTTACTTTAGCTCGATCCGCGGCCCGCAGACCCAAAAATCTTCTCAACAAATAATCACGTGACACCAGATTTCTAGAAGACGCCGAATCTCTACTACGATTCTTTGCTACATCAAACGTACTCAAAAGTATGGTATTCCTGACCTTGATGTTTATTTGATCCTCTCTACGAAAAGGCACTACCTCGGGCCATTCCTCGTGCCCCTCGCTTTGCTGGTGTCCTTGTGGACTATTGAGAACGACTACGACTAGTGGCAAGAAGTTGAGGTGCGACTGTTCTCATCGTCAGTAGCTCAGGTCTGAGAGCTCCCAACGTTCTTTGCACAGGTGCTTGATATTCTTCAATCACCCACTCGAACAGCCGATCGACGAAAGCGACCAATCCAACTATTTGTACCAGGTCACACAGAGTGAACTCGAAAATAGTAATGAAATGAATTTCTCCTTCATACCGTATACCGACACGCAGTCTCCAATACTCCCCGCAAGCTGCTACCATAAAACCAAAAGAGTGACGCCAATATTCATCCACATTTTTTGCCATGATCGTTTCCAGCAACACTAAAGCCTTTGAAGCCGCGTATGCGGCTTGATTTTCCGCCCATAGCAGGTTGTTGGAGCTTGACTTGCGATCCGAATTCAGAAAGGGCACGCTACTGCAGCTCCGCTGAGTACTGGTAGGCAGAATAACTTGGAGACCAGCTTTCTAGATTTAGACTTCGACCAAAGTCGGGCCAGGATTTGGTTAGCGGGAGCTGTTCGCTGGCAGCGGTTCCGCAAGGCACGTCCCAAAGAGTAGATGGTCTGGATCGTTCGACAATTTCATCCCTTTCATTAGGCTCAAACATCTTGACTGCAAAAATTCGCCATCTATCTTCACCCGAGTCTTCTGATGGCAATTGGTCGGTCAATTAGACCTTTTGCCCGATTGATTTGACAACGGGCTGCGGAGCATCTAACGCATATCGAATTGATTCCATTGCAGTGAGGGACGCCGTTTCTCGTGTTTGGAGCCTCCGCTCAGGCAACGTTACAGGCGTACCATTCAATTAAGCACGTCGATTCGTATCTTTGCACCCCATAGATTACTTTTCCGATAACTCCATGTTGCCGGAGCCGAGTCACTGGCGAATGACGAGAAGTCTTCTATGTTTAGCATCTCTTCTATGCTTTCATGTTCTCCATGTCTGCCGTATCTTCCATAGACGCAAAACAGAGGAGTTGCACGCGTCACCACACACCTCTGATCGACATTTCTTTTTGCTCGTTTTATATGGTGTAGGATTCTTACAGTACGAGTACTTCATTTTAACCTCCTTTGTCGCTTCACGTGACTCGATTTGACAGCACGAATGACCGCACAAGGTGGCAGACTTGGCCAGTACAATGTCGTAAAGACACTTGGCGAAGGGTCCTTTGGAAAGGTCAAGTTGGCCGTGCATTCCGCCACTGGACAGAAAGTTGCACTCAAAATCATCAATCGCGAGACACTTTCTAATCTCGACACGAGTGCCAGAGTCGAGCGAGAGATTCAGTACTTGAAACTCTTACGGCATCCGCACATCATCAAGCTCTATGAAGTCATCACGACTGCAACGGATATTATTATGGTGATTGAGTATGCTGGAGGCGAGCTCTTTGATTATATTGTGCGGAGGGGCAAGATGACCGAAGAGGAAGCACGGCGCTTTTTTCAGCAGATCATCTCCGCGGTTGAGTACTGCCATCGTCACAAGATCGTTCACCGTGACCTCAAGCCTGAGAATCTGCTACTCGATGAATTCCTGAATGTCAAAATCGCCGACTTTGGATTGAGTAACATCATGACAGACGGTAACTTCCTTAAGACTTCCTGCGGATCGCCAAATTATGCAGCGCCAGAAGTCATAAGCGGCAAGCTGTATGCTGGTCCTGAAGTGGACGTCTGGAGCTGCGGAGTGATTCTCTATGTGATGATTTGCGGCAGACTTCCCTTTGACGACGAGTATATTCCTACCTTGTTCAAAAAGATCAATGGAGGAATGTTCAGCATACCATCGTATCTCTCTCCGGGTGCAAAAGCACTCCTTGCGCGGATGCTAGTTGTGAATCCAATCCAGAGGATCACCATTCAAGAAATTCGCGAGTCAAAATGGTTTATGAAGGATCTCCCCTCGTACTTATCGCCTGTGAGTGGGGTCACGGGTCCGGCAGACGATGGCATTGTCAACAAAGTTGGTATTGCCATGGGATATGAAAAGGACGACGTTTACGCGGCACTAAAGAAGCCAGAGGGTAACGAGATCAAGGATGTCTACAATTTAGTCGCCGAGAATCAAATGATGCTAAAGGAAAACAAATTGGCATCAAAGGAAATGCAGTCCTTTCTTGCGCAATCTCCGCCTGCCTATAATAGCATGGAAAGATCTGCATCTGACCGTATGAATGCAATCAAAAGCGATCCAAGCCAGAACGCACCCCACGCCGCATCACCTCTGTCGCGCGACCTGGCTCATCCAGGGATTATCCGCAAAGCTACACTAGACGTCGAATCAAGTAGCTCCATTGCCATTCTTCCCTCTTCACTGCCTGCATACCATGAAGCAGTCATTGGGCACGCACGACCTCCGGCAGATCTGAAGAAGGCGAAACCGACACGATGGCATTTTGGGATTCGGTCGCGCTCTCCGCCACTCGAGGTGATGTTGGAAATATACCGCGCTTTGGAGTCACTGCAAGCAGAGTGGATTGCCGCAGAGCCGACGTTTACTCCGCCACAACACCGCTCCCCATCAAACACGTCGACCCCCTCTGCTTCCTCGCCGATTCCTGAAGATCCCTTCTACATCAAATGCCGAAGACGCATAGACGGTAATGTATGCAACATTGAAATACAACTGTATGCGCTCGAGGGGAACAACTACCTTGTGGATTTCAAGTTCTCGGGCTATAGCGATTCCGACGATCATGCTGCGACAGAGAAGGAGGTGAATTCGCCGTTTCCATTTCTGGATATAGCGACTCGGCTGATTACGGAGCTTGCTGTCGCTGGTTGAGACATGGGTTTGGTTTGCATGCGAAGGGGCCGGGTCTATTGTATGGTAACATGGATGTCTTATGATTCGACTTTTGCTCATTCATTGACTTTCCTCTTGACAGCGCATTATTTTACCTTCTCATTATGCGCAAAGGCTGTCCTGTTTCAAGCCAAAATTTGTGCTCCAGAATCAGTCTTGCTTAACGCTCGTAAGTACGTCGTGAAATCCTTGAGGCATTCTCAAACGACAAGAAGAGGACAGTCAGTGTATTGTTGATTTTCTACCATCAATGAGGAGCGCAGTGTCATATTCAGAGTATTCCATCTCAAGAACATAGCCAATTTTCCTGGGCTGTGCTTGTTTTCTCATCGATCGCCGAATCCAGCTGGCATTGCGAATACTTTGAGGATGGGGGCCATTGAACACTGTATAAAAGAGAACGAATCAAAAATAGTGCAAAGGAAAGGGTCATAAAGTCATAAGGGTGAATAGGCGTTGACATTAAATACTTCTAGTTAGTTACAATTGTGGTTGATTTTATTTAAAGGAGGGCAGCAAGACCGGCTGCGACAATGACACCAGCAACGGCCTTGTTGGAAGAAGCACCGTTGGCCGAGACCTGCATAACCGAGGCACTCGGGGCAGCAACCTGCGAGACAGTAGCGGGGGAGACTGCAGTGTTGGCAGCAGAGACGGCGGTGTTGGCAGCAGAGACGGCCGTGTTGGCAGCAGAGATTGTAGCGGTCTGAACGGCGGTGTTGGCAGCAGAGACTGTAGCGGTCTGAACAGCGGTGTTGGCAGCAGAGACTGCAGCGGTCTGAACGGCGGTGTTGGCAGCAGAGACTGTAGCGGTCTGAACGGCAGTCTGAACGGCAACAGTGGCAGTGGTGACAGTGCTGGTCGCAAGGACAACAGTCGAGGCAGCAGCCGAGGTAACTGTGACGACCGGGGTGACAAGGGTCATGGTGTTGATGGTCGTTGGGACACAGACCGGGCAGTGAGTAACGGTCGTGGACATGCCAGGCTGCACAGTGTATGGGCAGACAAGGGTAATGTAACCAGAAGTCGTGGCAACGTAGGTGGTTCCAAGAGTGATGACGGAGGTAGGAGCAGGGCAGTAGAATGGCTCAAACACCGTCGTGATGATTGGCTGGCAAGTCGAGCAACAGGTCAAGATGTCAACGTTGACAGTGACGTTCACATTCACGTTCACGTTAACAGTCGTGTTGCTGAATTGACGGGGGGCAAGTGCCGAAGCAGAGACCGAGGCGATGAGAGCAGATGCAAGTGCGAATCTCATTTTAGCGAATGTATGTTTGAGCTTTTGAAGAGGGGAAGTAAGTTGAGCGAGTGTAGAAGCGAGTGTGGGATGAGGGGGACGAGGGAGGAAGGCACCTTCTTATATTCCTCATCTGAGAATGGGCTGACAAAGACAGACGAGAGAAAACGAGAACGGGAAGGTGGAAGTTGGACATGCGCCGGCCCCTTGCGGAAAGAGGGGCCGCCGATCGTAGGTGTTTACTCACATTCCTCCGTGATGGAACGGATCATTTCCTCCGCCTGGCCAATCAGAAGTCGCGAAGGGGAGAGATACTTCCTTTCCAGGGGAATGGCCAACGCCACGTTCTGAAAGTGGAAGGATGTTATCCCCTTTGGGCGGATTCCTTCCCTTCTCGACGCATCTTCCGATTGCGCGACATACATGGAATATTCCCCATTGGGGAACTATTGTCATTATTCTATTTATAGACACGTGAGTCGTGTGATACTATTTTCAGCCCATCCGGCTAAGCGTCACCGGCCAGGCTATTGACGCTTAGCCGGGGACAGCCAGGGTTTTGCTGATCCTGTTTGGCCTCGCGTGGTGTAGATGAGCTGACCAACGATGATCAAGACAAAAGCCTACATGGATTAGTCGGTTGTGCGGCAAATCTTTGACTTACGATTGGATAGAGGAAGTGCACTGTGAGTCCAAACACTCGCAGTCCCACAATGAGCCCCCAGAAGTTCGCCGTGAGGAGAGATATATTGAAAAAGGCAGCACTCGACAGCCGGAACACGTACGGTGCCAGATTGTAAAAAAGATTGAGCAGCAGTGTGAATCCAACAAAGTAGGATGCCGCTGTGCGAGTCCAGATCGTCGTAACCATAGATGTCCTCTCGAAGATTGCTGCATACACTCCGTTGATGACGACACCCCATAACCCAAGCTGACCGAGAACGACATAGACTGGCTTTTTGGAGACGAGATACTCTTCCGCTACATTGGCGAACCCGTATAACGTCGCTCCGAGCAGGGCAAACAAGTCACCCTTGACAGCATCTTTAGCGGGCCCACCATTGGTTCCCTGAATGTGGTCCGACACGACAAGAAGACTCGTGCCGGTGATACAGACGAGGATGCCAACGATCTGTGTAAGATGGTAGCGTACTTTCAAGAAAAAAAAGCTGATGATGACCACAACCACAATAGCCCAGAAGTTTATTAGCTGCGCTGAAAGGATGGTTGTGAGACCGTAGGCTCGGATGGTGAAGATATTCGCAATGACATCAAAGAAAGCGAAAACAATAAACTTCCAAACTTGCTTCGGGTGAACGATCAGTAGCCATCCCCGCCACCCCACCTTCCAAAACGTGATTGGGATAAAGAAGAGAGAAAGTAGGGCGTAATTGAAGAGTGGCTGGACGCCCGGGATGTTGGCGCCCACGGAAGCAAGCAAGGAAGTGAACGTATTCGTCCCAGTAATGCACAACGCCAAGACTTGTCCCAGCAAGATAATGCCAAGCGTCCGTTTGGTCGCCCAGCCAAGCAGTATCCTTCTCCATGTTGAAGACGCTTTTGTCTGTCTCTCCGCATCGCTTTCGACGGCAATTTGCTTCGAGTCGGCCGGTTCCATGAAATTAAGTCCGTTCTCGGAAACGCTAAGCGAGATTGGCCATGCGAGGTGATATGGCATGGAGAACAGCATTCGGGAAGCAAGACGAGCTAGCCATGGCAGCGTCTGGAAGGTTCTGCTCGGCTTGCTTGCTCTCATAGTATGTTGCTCCGCACTGCCCACACTTACATCCTCCGATGAGCATAACGATTTTGAGGTTTGCCCAGAATACCAGGAAGTCTTTCAAGTCTACCACCGGCCCCAGCCCACAATTCAAAGATGCCAGCAGACGCTCGTGCAGCACCATTTTGGGTTTTCCTATGGACGGCCGTTCGTAGGAAGGTATGTGCCTCCGTTGGCCTGCGGATACGACTTTCGTCGCGTCTTGCTCAATCTGACGACCGTCTGCATGGGTACACAATTTGACCGCATTGCCTTCATCCGTCTACATGGGATTGAAATCTGGCGCACTTCGACGCTTGAGCCGAGGCGGTCTGGGTCTTGGAGCAGCTTCACCCGAGACGTCACAGCATATTCGCGTCTTTTCCAGTCGCCGGGAGAAGTGACTGTGGAGCTTGGAAACCTTATTGACGAGAACTATGACGGGGTTTTTAATATTACATTGGAGGTCATTTTTGACTATGGTGCCATGGGCAGCGACGTTGCTGATCTTATTGTTGGGATATCGGAGGAGGTGAGCGTGCCTCGCAATAGTGTGCGGGCTGTCGCAAAAATTTTTGCGAGTGGAAATGCGGGCGAGGAGTTTTGGTACACGAATGTGCCAGAGGAATTCACAGATATGTTTGGTACCGACCTTCCAGGACATTCACCGTTCCGTGAAGTTCGGCTGAAGGTGGATGGTCGGATTGCAGGTGTCGTATGGCCCTTTCCGGTTATTTTCACTGGAGGTATTGTTCCCGGCCTCTGGCGCAATATTGTGTCCATTGATTGCTTTGACCTCCAAGAACACGAAATAAACCTGTCGCCTTGGCTTGGCATCTTGACTGACGGCAAGCAGCACGATGTGACGCTTGCAGTATTTGGTCAAAATGAGAAGGAGTTAGGAGATTGGTATCTTTCAGGGAGCCTTCATGTATGGATTGATGAGGACTTGAAGGAGCCTGAGTGCGACATGGTGGAGTACAGCATCAGTGGCGACGTCCACACAAGTGGAGCCGTAGATGCATCGCGGGGAGAGGCCCAAATGGTGACAACTGCAAGCCGCCAAGTTGTGGCCACTAGCAGGATAAAGACTTCGTGGGGATGGACCGTTCGAACATGGCAACAGTCCCTCCTCTTCCGCAACACCCAAGTGCTGGCTCATCGCGGTCTTGTTCAAAATGTCACACACTTGACAACTGGCATGGATGAAAGCCTGCTCAATGACCATTACATTGGCGATGGGTACGCTCTACGTTACAATTACCCTTTCTCACTCAACTTCACATTCACGCCAATGGCAGAAGCATTCTCCTTTGAAGCAGAACTCGCGCATGGAAAGCATGTTCACCGGGAGATTCCTCGATACCTCTGGCCACGGGAGGAGGCGTTGCAAACGACGCAGGTGGGGAAAGCCCTGTATAGACGAAGGTACGATGCAAAGAGTGGGTCAACATCCGGTGACACGAAGCAGGATTATTTTGAGAGTCGGCGAAATGATCAGCCATATCGAAGACATGTGTATGCACACAATGGCTCGATTGAGGATGACGACCCCCGATTTATTGCGAGATTCCTTCGTACATAGTAAAACATTGCTCCATTTTTGTATGGCACGTGACATGGAACAAAAGAAAAAAGTTGCTTTTGAGGACGACGTCGTGGCTGCAGATGAGGCCGCGGACGGAGAACCCAGCGCAGAAAAGCATGCGCTTTCAGACCCCTCCGTGGATCCGCTGTCGAAAAAGCTAAACGCGCTCGGACACGGTGACGAGGGCGTGAACGATGGCGCAGGCGATGACGACGACGGACTAGATTTCACCAAACTGAAGAAGAAAAAAAAGAAAAAAGTCGTGACGGGAGACGATGCAGATGGAGAGGATGGGGAGGCGGTGCCGGAAGAAGACGGAGAAGTCGACTTTTCGAAAATGAAGAAGAAGAAAAAGAAGAAGGACACCAAGAGTCTGGATGCTGAGCTTGAGCAAGCAGGCGTGCTGGAGCACGACGCCGCAGAGATGGACGAAGACCGAAATGCGGACCATGCCAACATGACGAGCGCAAATGGCGAGCAGGATTACTCCTACAACGACCTTCTCGAGCGCATTTTCCTTCTTCTGCGCGAGAACAACCCCGAACTTCAGAGCGACTCGAAGAAGAAGTACACCATGGTTCCCCCTAGTGTGATGCGCGAAGGCAACAAAAAGACGATTTTTGCAAACATCACCAACATCTGCAGCCGCATGCGTCGCTCGCCGGAGCATGTCATTCAGTTCCTCTTTGCAGAGCTGGGCACGAGTGGGAGTGTGGATGGGTCCTCGCGGCTCGTCATCAAGGGCAAGTTCCAGCAAAAGCAGTTGGAGAATGTGCTGCGACGGTATATTGTGGAGTACGTGACATGCAAGACCTGCCGCTCGCCGGATACGCTGCTGAGTAAGGAGAACCGCATCTACTTCATGGACTGCGAGAGTTGCGGCAGTCGCCGGTCCGTGGCGGCCATCAAGACCGGTTTCCAGGCCCACATTGGCAGACGGAAGAAGCCGCAGACATAAAACATCGGGGGCTGGTAAATGTAGATCTGGATAAAGTGCCTGATTTCCTAATGGGGAATGAGGTTTCCTCTTTGGGAACATCCCTGTGCCGCTTTTGTTTTTTGCCCCGCCAATCACATCTCCTGAATTGGCAGAGGCATGTAATAAGGTTTGGGGGTGGCCCATGTGCCAGCCATGAGATTAAATGCGCCGGGCGTGACTCGCCACGTGAATAGAGCCAACCATGTGAATAATGATGCGAATATCTAGCAGACCCTCCTCGATCGTCTACTCCATCTTTCCAGTCACTCCTCCATCCACCCTCTACCTTTCACCTTCATTTTCCGACACCACACCCTTTACAGGACACTTCACACTCTTTCTACACGCTCATTATGCACGCTCATTCTCTCTCTACGGAAGCCATGTTTGCTTACATCAACCTACCCTCCAGCCCCACCTTCAGCAGCGACCCCACTCCACCCCAGACGCCAACAGCATCTGCCAAGCGCAGGAAGCGACAAAGCGCTGAGCCGTCCCAATTAGGCATGCGAAAACGTTTGTGCGGACCAATTCGTAACCCAGGAGATTCCCGATTTGGGCTGGATGAACATGCAACCATGCAAGCGCCCTCCCGATGGGGAAAGGGCCTAGATGAGCGGGCCGTGGATAAGATGAGGGCCCCTTCCAGTCGGAGGGGCAGCAGACGAAGCACACCTCTTCGACAGACACGAAGCAGCAAACGGGCCATCATGCCCAAGATCAACTTTCACCAGCAGGCCAATTATGGCATTGGCATCGACCTGAGCGGCTGGGACAAATCAGTCTCTGCAGACCCCATGAATCAGGCATACGTTGCAGCGGCGCCGCTCTTCAGAATGGACGACTTTGAGGATGCACGGGTGCAGGTGAAGAGAGAGGAGGAGGATGTGTTTGACGATCTCCTCTTCCTCGGCGGCGACGAGCAGCCCTCTCCCGCGGAACTCTCAGCGTCCTCGCTCTCTCCCCTGCCCTGGTCCGACGACACCTTCATGCAGTACCCGTGCATATCGCCGACCGCGCTGCAACAGCACACGCCGCCCGTCTCGCCCTCCCTCTACCAGCCGCGAGCGCTGCCCACGGCGCCCAACTGGAAGGCGGAGTGCGACTACCTCGACATCCCATGTCTCCAGTCACCCCACACGCCGCGGTGCCGGAAGCAAAAGGCACCAAGCACGACGTCCCTCTCCACCTCCTCCCCGTCCAAAGCAGTGCACGTCAAGCGGGGCAGCCATGCAAGGACCGTGAGCGGGAAGCGCCGGGTGAGGGAGATGGCGCGCACGGACGAGGACGGATTCTGCAACTTCTCGCCGCAGGACAGGAACTACATTCTTTCAGGTGTTGCTTCGAGCGGCAGCACCTACCAGTCGCGGCGCAAGAGCGTATGTACATAGATTACCCTCATTCCCTCCTTTACGAATTGTCATCCCGATCATCATCGAGATCGTCATCATGACTGCTATCGGACAGGTATTTGCACACGCCATGAAGGACGGGGCATTCCAGCTCTCCCTCCTCCCTGTCCGCACCGCCAGCGCCCTGTGTTTGGGGACGTGCGCCACCCGCCAGCCGGACGTGGGGACGGTGAGGGAGAACCGGGCCTTCGTGCCGCTGGTGCAGCGCATCCTGGCCCCCGTGTGCCACCGCGACCCGGGCTTGATGGCCAGTGCCACGGCCGTGGGCGAGGGCTTCCTGCACCTGGTAGACGAGCGGGCGCCGCTGGTGTATGGACGGACTGCGGAGCCCGAGGATATCCTGCTCTCGGTGCGCGCGGACGGGGGACGGATCGTGGAGGGCAGTGCGCAGGCGGCGATGGCGTATCGGCCATGGACGCTGCATGGGCCCATGACCCTCTCGCCCTTCCTGCACGCGCGTCTGCTGGAAGGACTGCACGAGATGAACGGCCAGACCCCTCAATCCCAACTATGAACCATACATGATTGTTTGAGTCACCCGCTACGGTGCCGGGGAAGGAGACGGGGAGGGCGAGGGATAGATTAACGGCCGAGGGGCACCAAAAGAGACCTTCTGATTCCCTTGCGTGGCTCCTCGATTGTACCCGACCTGCGACGGCGACCAGCCGGGGTACTCCTTGTCCGGCAGGAGCGGCTTGTACTGCGTCGGGGGCCGCGGCGAGGGGCTCTTGTACTTGGGCCCGATAGGATCCACGCTGCACAGCTTGCGCTCAAAGGCGTGTCGTGAGAGCGAGGCGAGCGTAATGATCACTTGTCGCATCGACTTCGCCTCATACAAGTCCACTGTAGAGAACATCTCGCGCTCCGGGATGCAGACTTGCTCGCGCACGGCCTGCAGGAAGGCGGCGATGTTCTCCATCTGTACAAAGGGCATCTTGGAGGCCTTGCACTTGGCGCTGCCCGGCGCGAGCGTGTTCATGACGCGACACAGGATGGTCCCGTCCTTGAGCCAGTCCTTGAGCGCCTGAGTCGTAGCCTCCTCTCCAATCACGGTGCAGATCCACGCGTGCACTCCCTCCTCCATCGAGTCCATGAGCAAGCGAGTGGCGACGGAGGAGGAAATTCCGGAGGACGTGCCGCAGTCGCACCGCGAGAAGAGAAGAAAGAAGAAAGACGAGGGCGAGGGCAAGGGCAAGGGCAGTGACGGACCGAAGGAGGATGGAGGAGACGGCGGAGGGGTCTGGATTGGCAATCTCGCCTTCCACACCACCGCGCAGCAGCTGCGGGACTTCTTCAAGGAGTGTACAGGGATCATCACCCGCGTGCACCTGCCGACAGCAAGCAAAGGGCGCAACAAGGGTTTTGCGTATGTCGACTTCTCCACGCAGGATGGTGTCGAGCAGGCGCTCGGCCGGTCGGAGAAGCTGCTGACGGGGCGCCAAGTGCTGATTAAGCGGGCCACCGACTACACCCGCAAGGACAGAGGCCGGAGAGTGTACGTGGGCAATCTGCCGTTTGAGGTGTCGGCACAGGATGTGCGGTCCATCATGCATGAAGATCCGCAGGTGGAGGTGCGTATTGCTACCTTCCACGACAACCCCGACAAGTGCCGCGGGTTTGGCTTCCTGGAGTTCTCCACCGTGGAGCTGGCCGAGAGGGTAGTCACGGGGCTGAAGAAGCGGCTGAATGGGCGTCCTCTGGACCTCACCTTTGCAAAGAATCAAGACGCAGACGCCGACACGGCCAAGACGAACGTGACAGACCGGGATGGGATAGACAGCGGCAGGATTGGGGAGAAGGTGAAGAGCAGTGGCAAGACCAAGACGAAAAAGGCTGACGGCAAGGTTGAGCACCAAGGGCACTCTGACATCGACGCTCGGACTTTGGAGTCTGCTTCTCATGAATCGGAGTCTGGATCTTCTGTGTCTGGTTTCTCTGAGTCGAAGTCGGAATCTTCAGGGTCTAGTTCCTTCGAGACTAGTCCCTCCGAGTCTAGTCCCTCCGCGTCGGAGTCTGAATCTTCTGGGTCTACTTCCTCCGAGTCAGATTCTGGTTCCTCTTCAAGCGTGTCTCTACCCAGGAAAGGGCAACCTTCGGCACCGGCGGAGAGGGAGAGAACGACAAAGAAGGACGAGAGAACGGCAACGAAGAATTTGGCGGCGGCGAGGGACGGCAAGAATGTGCTCGTAGCCGCCACCGGCTCTGTGGCCGCAATCAAGCTCCCACTGATCGTCAGCGCACTGCTGGCCCACGGACTGAACGTGCGCGTCATTACCACACAGCACGCGCGGCATTTCATCGACGAGCTGCCGTCCGGCGTCCGCTGCTTCACGGACAAAGACGAGTGGGTGGCGTGGCACCAGCGCGGCGACCCGGTGCTCCACATCGAGCTACGGCGCTGGGCGGACGCACTACTGGTAGCTCCCCTCTCTGCCAACGCGCTGGCCAAGATGTCGAGCGGACTATGCGACGACCTGCTGCAGTGTGTGCTGAGGGCATGGGACCCGCGCCGGCCGGTGCTGGTTGCGCCGGCGATGAACGAGTACATGTACCGCCACCCCGCCACGGCGCGCCACCTCGCCCTGCTTGCAGAGATGCCGTGGGTGCGGGTGCTGGCCAGCGTCGAGAAGCAGCTCATGTGCGGCGATAGTGGGATTGGCGGAATGTACGAGTGGAGTGCGTGTGTGCAGCGTGTTGTGGAGGCCCTCCGTCACAAGCTGACGGACAGAGAGACATGAGAGATGACAGAGATGCGAGGAGGAGAGATAGAGATATGTACATTACATGCCCTTCAAGCGAGTCGCCAAGCGCGGGTATCGGCGCGTGATATCCAACTGGGCGCGCGCGGCCTCGGCATAGGAGAGCGCATTGACCAGCTCGCCCTCGGTGCGCGCAATCTCGGCCGACTTTTCAAACTGCGCCAAAGCCTCTTCGATGCGGCCTTGTTGGAGGAGGAGCTGCGCGTACGTCGCCACCGCCACGTCGCAGCCAGGATCCAACCCCAAGGCCTTCACGCACAGCTCCACCGCCGCTGGCAGATCCTGCCGAGCTTGGAAGATTGCCAGGGCCTTGTTGATGTAGGGAAGCACGTTCTTGCCCTCCTTTGGTGCCTGCTTCACCCGTCGCTCCTCCTTGGCGATCGCCGTATCGAACTTATCGAGCGCTTCGTCGTACTTTTGCTGGTCGAGGAGGAGCTCGCCGTAGTAATTGAAGACGTCCGGGGAGTGCGAAAAGGTCTTGAGGCAGCGGCGGAAGGTGGCCATGCTCGGCGCCAGACTGCCCATCTTGTACTGCGTCACCCCGAGCTGCACGTGCGAGAAGATGAAGTCCTTGTCGAGGGCGATGCTCTCGCTGTAGTCTTTGGCTGCCTCGGTGAAGTCGCCCGTGATGAAGTGCACCTGGCCGCGGTGGTAGGGGACGTCTGCGTCGGATGGATTCAGCTCGGCGGCAGTGCTGAAGTCCCGCCAGGTGGCTACCTGGTCGCCCATCTCCATGTAGATGGAGGCCCGCTTCACGTAGCTCTGGGTGTACTTGGGGTCTGCCTCGATGGAGCGATCAAAGTCTGATTTCGCACCCGCAGAGTCGCCGCATAGGAACTTGAAGGTGGCTGTGTAGTTTAGGGCCACTGCCGGCAGGCTGCAGTCCCCCTCTGTCGCCGCGCGGAAGTGCTCCTGGGCCGCCTCGTACCCCTCCTGCGTCTTCTCCCGGATCCGTCGCAGGCCCTGCAAGAGGTGCCAGTCCGCCGTCCCGTTTGCCGCCTGCTGAATGGATTCCGGAATGGGGCGCCGACGGAAGGCGTCCATGTAGGCAGAGACAAAGGTGGCGCTAGGCAGCTTCTTCTCGCGCGTCTGCAGGATGATGCCGGCCTTGGTCTGCGCCACGCGCTGGAGCAGCCGCTCGACGCTGGCCTGGCCCTTGTCATTCCTAAAGTCCTCCAGGATGGCAGAGGCCGTGTAGTCCACCAAGGCCTCGTAGTAGCTGTGCTTCTGCTCCAGGGCGTGCGCGCGCCTGTTGAAGGCCTTGACGTAGTCTGGGTCGATGGCCAGCGCCGCAGTGGTGTCCTCCACCACGCGGTCCCACTCCCCCAAGGCGTGGAAGCAGGCGGCGCGGTTGGAGTAGAAGACAGGATCCTGCTTGCACTGCAGGGCCAACGTGTAGAGTGTGACGGCCTGGGGGTACCTGCTCGACCCGTACTCCTTGTTCCCGTCCGCCTTGAGCTTGACGGCCATGCTCGCCCGCTCGTCTGCCTGCATCCCTTCAATCTGCTCCTCTGTCACCGCCGCCTCCGCCTCCGCCTCCACCACCTTGCTCTCTTCCTCGTCACGCACCGGCACCTGCTTTTCCTCGTCCGGCTTCTCAGCCCGCTTGGCTCGACGCCGCTTGGGCCGGGGCTGCGACTGCACGTACCAGACGCCTCCCACGACCCCGACGGCCGCCACAGCGCCGACCGTGTAGACGACGGCCTTGTGGTCCTGCACCCAGGCTTGCAATCGCTCCATCATAGTACGACGAAAATGAAGGACGAAGAAAAAGATACACGAATAGATACAAGTCACAGGTCGGGCATGCGCAGGATCCGTCGCTCCTCGTTGCGCGAGTGCAGTTGCAGCTGCCGCAGGATGGGGCTGCCCTGCCAGCGCGGGGGGATGGTGCGCTTGTCGTTCTTGGTGGCCCAGTAGTAGATGTCCCAGTCGGGCTCGTCCATCAGCCGGTCGTACTCCAGCAGCTCCTCGGGGCGCATGGCGGGCAGGTGCTTGCGGGCAAAGGTGGAGAGCAGCAGGTCCGTCTCCAGGATGCCGCGCTTGCGGGACTGGTACACCAGCCGGGCCCTGCGTGTTTCGGTCTCCTCGCCGCTGCGATCGATCGGCTTTACTCTGTCCGCCGCCTCCTCCTCCTCCGTTCTCTGCGCCGCCTCCTCCTCCTCCGTTCTCTGCGCCTGCTGCTCGGCCAACTGGTCCGGGGGGAGGGGGCCCGCGCCGGCCGGGGCTTCCTCCCTGGTGGGACTGCGTGGGAAGGGCGTGTTTGTCGTTGTCGCCAACCCTCTCCTGATGCCCCTCCACCTTGCCATGCCTGTCCCCCGCGTCGCCATCCTTATCCCTGCCCGGTTGCTGTTGCCCTGCAGTCTCTCACCACCACAAGAACCAGGAGAAGGAGAATGGCCGTGGAGCGCATTGTTGGCAAGTTGAGAAAGTCGCTCGTCCTCGACGTGAGCGTGGCCCTGGGGTGAGGACATGCTGGTGATGACGAGGCTGACCAAGGCTGGGGGTCAGCATGGGATACGCCTTCTGGCTGGGCTACATCCCCGCCGTGCGCCGCCGCGACGCCTACTACGACAAGCTGGAGCGCGACAAGCAGTGAGGGAGGGGATCGGAGAGAGGGAAGAGGAGACTAGATGAGGTGCTTGCGCTTAAAGTACGTGCGCAGGTAGACCACCTGCCACCCGCCCACGCCGACCAGTCCCGCTATGGTGCAGAGCGCGAACCACTTGACGCGCTCGTTGGTGCTCTCGTTGGTGTCGCGCAGCCGCTGCTCGCGCTCGCGCAGGTAGTCCAGGTCCAGCACGACCTCCTCCACCAGCCCCTCCATGCGGCGCAGCTCCACCTCCACGGGACGCAGCTGCTCGGCCGCCTGCAGGGCACTCCAGTCGCGCGCGTCCGCCCCGATGTCCACGTCCAGCTCCACCTCGCGGGTGCGTCCCGGCGCCAGGCCGCGGTCCATGCCGTTCTCCAAGCACACGTCGAAGGAGGCGTCCGCGTGCGTGGTGAAGGCAATGCGCGCCTCGCCCACAATGTCCTTCTGCCGGCCGTAGGAGTTGCCGGCCGTGTCGACGACGACCATGTGGACGTGCTGGCCGTCCGTGCGCGTGCCCCCCACCGTGGCGGTCACCACGACCAGCGTGTCCTTGGCGGCCAGGTTGCGGATGCAGCGCTGGGCCCCGGTGGTCTGCGCGGCCAGATCGAACTTGAGGCCGCTTGCGAGGGGGAGCAGGAGCAGTGTCGGGAGCATGTTCTTCTCTCACTATTCAATGCGAAACTCCTTCTCATGCTACGCTCATGACTCCTTCTCTACTGCTACACCATGCGACTCGTGCTCTTCCTTCTATTCCTCCTCTATGCTCTCTCCCCTGTTGCTTCTCTCCCCTCTTGCTTCTCTCCTCCCCTTCCTCAGGCACTCAGGCACTCACGGTAGAAGCAGACGAAGAGATGGTAGGCTCACGCAGGACGGACTGACCCAGGCAACCGCAATCAAGAGCGTCAAGAGCATCCTGCCCCTCCTCGACCGCGTCCTCGTGCACCGCCTCAAGGGCGAGAGCAAGACAGCCAGCGGCATCTACATCCCCGAGCGCAACGTCGAGAAGCTGAGCGAGGCCCGCGTGCTGGCCGTCGGGCCCGGCGGCATGGACAAGGAGGGCAAGCGGGTCGTCCCCTCCGTGCAGTCTGGCCAGCGCGTGCTCATCCCGCCGTACGGGGGCAGCAACATCAAGGTGGGCGAGGAGGAGTACACGCTCTTTCGCGAGTCCGAGATCCTGGCCACCGTGCAGGAGTAGCCCGTCGCAAGGCCGTGCAGTCAGAAGAGCATAGAGATGGTTCGTAGTGTATATCTCCCCTCCGATTGAAGGACCCTGTGCCACGCACGGCAGAGGCATGGAGGTGCTGCTGCAGCAGTACGAGGTGGACGGCGACGTAGAGCCCCTGGCGAGACAGGCAAGGGCCCATGGGGTGCCCGATCGGTGGAGGGCAAGGGTGTGGCCCATCCTGCTGGGGAGACAGGAGGGAGGGAAGGAGGGAGGGAAGGAGGGAAAGGAGAGAAGGATGGAAGAGAGAGGGAAGGACGGAGGGAAGGACGGAGGGAAGGACGGAGTGGAGGCTGTCCGTGCATGCAGACGGGCCAAGGCGTCACCCGCCGTCGAGTCCGCCATCCTGCACTTCCTGCAGCATCCCTCAGCAGGGGGGACAGAGTTCTCTCCCGGGATGCTGCATGTGGCAGGCACGCTGGCCGAGTGGGTCTCCGCCGACGCGCTGCCCGCGTGCTTCGAGCAATGCATGCGGCTGATGCTGGCCGGCGACACGACCGCGCGCATCAGCGACTTCCTGACCGGCTTCGCGACGCTGATGCCCTCCCTCGCCACCTACTTCCGTCGCGAGCGCGTGAGCAGCTGGGGCGAGGAGTGGATTCTCTCCTGGATGCAATGGTGGTGCGCGCGCGAGCTGCATCCGCGTGAGCGTGCGCGTCTCTGGGACGTCTACTTTGCCTGCGACGACGCGGACGCGATCGGAGAGATGCATGTCGGCGTGTGCCTGGCGCTGTTGAGGGCGTGCCGGGATGCGTTGGAGGAGCTGGAGGCGAGTGAGATCCGGATGGTGTTGACGCAGATCCCGCCGGTGGATATGGGGCAGATGGTGCAGCAGGGGCAGACCCTTCGAAGGGAGCTGCAGGAGTTGGAGAGGGAGGACGAGACGTGGCAGGCGACGTCATGAATAACAGACCGAGCAGAGGAGGTCGAGACGTGGCAGGCGCGGAATTCATAGTGACAGAGGAGCTTGAGATGGATAGATAGACAGGATCAGGAAGATCACGGCTCGGGATGGACGAGCTCGCCATAGCGCCGGCTCTGCAGCATGACCTCCCGTGCCCGGGTCTCACTCACCCCCATATCCTGCATGATCAGCAGCACGCCCGCCTCGGGCACAAGCACCGCCTGCACAAACCCCGCCACGCCAACGCGCCCTATCTCTCTACTGCGTCTCGCGGCCGCGCGCAGTCGATCCACATGCATGCCCAGCAGCAGAGCCATCATTTCGTGAGCGCCGCGAGGTCCGTAGTACCCGGGCTGGTGGCTCTCAAAGGCACTGGCCATGAGCGCCATCACCGTGCTCCGCGTCCCGCTCCCGAGCGCATGGTCGCGAAGGAAGGCGCGGCGGAAGTGTGACGGAGACGTCCCGTCGATGATTCCAGTGAGGGTGGCGTGGTGGGATTCGAGGCGGGAGGTGAGGATGGAGAAGTCGACCGACGGGTACAGGAGGGAGCCGCTGGAGAGGAGGGTCGCGTCGCGGTGGGACTGGCAGAGCGTGCTTTGCTCCCGCACCGACGCGTGCACGAAGCGCTGTGCCTGCTCCGGGGCGATGTCCTCGTCGCAGACCGGGCAGAGATGCTTCTCCTCTTCGTGCGCGGAGGGAGTAGGGGAAGGGGAAGGGGAGTAGGGAGAGCTGGGGCCGATGTTGGATGGATCAATCCACTTATTCTCTGCCTCTTCCACCCGTCTCCGCTTCTTGCGCTCCTCCTCCTTCCTCTCTCCATCCAACCTCGTCTCCTCCTCGCCTCTTTGCCGCACGCTCTTGTTCTGTCGGATACGGGTGTCCAGCTGGCTCATGGCATCCACCCGCTGGAACACGGACCGCACCGGCTCCTCCATCGATCCCCGCCCAACCGCCCTCATCGATCCCCCTCCCCCTGCCAGCTTGGTCCCCGCCAATGGATTGCGGTGGTTGACATGGCTCAGATTGTAGGATGGCCCCGTGTAGACCATCGCGCACGTGACTCGAACTCGAACTTCAATGAACCTCCTCTGTGTTTGGCTGGCAGCAGCAGCAGCAGCGACGCAGTTCAGGCTGGTGGAGGTGCAGGCAGAGGTGAGTGGACAGGTGGGCACAGAGCAAGCAGAAGTGCTGTTGGCGCATCTCCTGGGGCAGGAGAGGGAGCGCGCGGTGGATGCAGCTCTGCTCCCAACGTCGATGCAGTGGACCAGACCTGCCATGGTAATCGTCGCTGGGGCAGGACAGGGGACCTTCCAGGCAGACGTGGACATGTCCGCCCTCGTGCAGCGATGGGGAGTCGATGTTCAGCAGCCGTCGGGGGAACTGCTCCCGGGCCACATCTACAGCGTGGAGACAACAGCAATCAGGTCACTACAGACTACGACCCCGCTCATCATCGCCTTCACTCCTTCCTTCTCACACTCTGCCTCCCACTTCCCCTTGCTCGGCAGACGGCAGGAGTTCGACTCGCAGGAGGCATGCCGGGACCGCACAGGCAGCTGCTCCGGACACGGCGAGTGCCGCCAAGACAGGGCCACCTCCGCCTTCCGCTGCGTCTGCGCGGCCACCAACGGCACCAGCTGGTCCGGAAATGCGTGCCAGAAGGTGGACGTCTCCACCGAGTTCCACCTCTTCTTCTGGACCTCGCTGCTCCTGCTCGTGCTCGTGGTGTGGTCCATTCGTCTGATGGTGCAGGCCGGCAACGCGGATATGGGAAGCGTGCTGGGTGCCACGGGATATGTCAAGCGGACCCTTTAATGTTGATCCACGCTCCCTCGATCCCTTGATCTCCCCTCCTCATTCATCCACGCTCCCTCGACCTCCCTTGATCTCCCCTCCTAATCCATCCACGCTCCCTCGATCTCCCTTGATCTCGCCCTCCAAGCGCTCGTACTCGCGGCTCGCATTGTCCAGCGAGGCCTGCACCTCCTGCTCACGCCGGCTGAGCTCCTCCTGCTCGGCCATCAGCTCCGCCAGACGCCCTTCTGCCCCGCTCTTGTCCATGCGCAGCTGCTCCATCACCCCGTTGAGACGCGCCACTGCCTCTGCCGGCGTGGGCAGCGGCGGGAAGACGAGCGGCTGCTGCACGGACTGACCGGCCTTGCGCATCTGTCCCTGTTCCCATGCGTCCAGTGCCCCTTGGTCCTCCTCCCTGTCCTCCACCTCCCTTCTCTCCACCACCCTGTCCTCCACCTCCACCGTGGCCCCATCCTCGGCCTCTACAATCTCATCTGGGCCCTGGACCTGCTTGAGGGTGATGGACTGGAGGGCAGCCAGGTCCTCGGCGCTGTACTGCTCCCTCCTCTCCCTGCTCCTCCCCAGCGCCACACGCTGGCTGAGGGCCGACTTCCTGCGCACAAACTCCTCTTCAGGCTCCTGCTCGTCCCCAAAGCCAAAGCTCAAGCCCTTACCCTTACCCTTACCCTTACCCTTGCCCTCATCGTCTTCTCTCTCCTCCCCCGCTGTGTTGATGGCGCGGGCCTTTGTTCGTCGCCGCATCACCCACCACCACCCACGATGGCCCCGACGCCAGAGCTGAGGAAGTACATGGACAAGCGCCTGTTTGTGCAGCTGAATGGGAGCCGCAAGGTCATTGGCGTGCTGCGGGGCTACGACCAGTTCCTCAACATTGTGCTGGACGAGGCGGTGGAGGAGCGACAGGCTGGCAGGATGGGCGCGCAGGAGCAGGAGCGCACGCCGCTGGGGACAGTCGTCATCCGGGGCAACAGCGTGCAGATGATGGAGGCCCTGACCCCCGTGTAATGTACATACTCCGTCCTTCCTCCCCTCCCTCTTCCGTTGTTGACCATGAAGAAATGGACCAGGCTGGAGAAGATTGGCCAGGGATCCTTCGGCGCCGTCTACAAGGGCCGCAATGACGAGACCAAGCAGGTGGTCGCCATCAAGGTGCTCAACCTGGACACCGCCGAGGAGGACGTGCAGGACATCCAGCGCGAGATCGCCCTGCTGGCCCAGCTCAAGCAGGGCGACGTGCAGAACGTGACACGGTACCATGGCAGCTACCTGCACGGCAGCCGGCTGTGGATCATCATGGAGTACTGCCACGGCGGGTCTGTGCGCACGCTGATGAAGAGCGGGCGCATTGAGGAGCGCGTCATCCACGTCCTCCTGCGCGAGGTCCTGCTTGCCCTCGCCAGCATCCACCACGCCGGCATCATCCACCGCGACGTCAAAGCGGCCAACATCCTCGTCACCTACGACGGCCGCGTGCAGCTGTGCGACTTTGGCGTCGCGACACAGCTGACGGCCAATCATCTCAAGCGCAGCACGTTTGTGGGCACGCCCTACTGGATGGCGCCCGAGGTCATCACCAAGGGCAGCGGGTACAACTTCAAGGCGGACATCTGGTCCCTGGGAATTACAATCTACGAGATGGCCACGGGGAACCCGCCGTTTGCGGACCAGGAAGGCATGAAGGCCATCTTCCTCATCCCCCGCAACCCGCCCGCCAGGCTGGAGGGCGCCTATTCCGCTGGCTTGAAAGACGTGGTGGCGCAGTGCTTGAACGAGCTGCCGGAGGAGCGCCCGACGGCGGAGGAGCTGCTGCGCACAAAGTACATCCGCTCCACCAAAGCTGGATCCACGACGGTCCTCAAGGAGCTGGTCGCGCGGTACGACGCCTGGGTCAAGGGCGGCGGCGTCCGCATGTCGCTGGCCCCCGGGCAGTTCATGGGGCAGGAGGAGGATGCGGATGATGAGCGCGTCGGTGCGCACTGGGATTTTGACACCCTCAAATCAGACCCCCGCCCGAACGGCGACCATCTGACCGCAGACTCCATCCTTGGCTCCACCATCCGCGCACGCTCAAAGACCGCCTCCCCTGCCTCCACCACCTCCACCGACCATCCCCTCCTCCAGCTCTTCGCCCCTACGGATCCTTCGAGCGACGACAGCACACGCCTGCCGCCCCCACGGGCCTCGCCCGTCGCCCAGCGAGACGCCCGCGCATCGAAGAAGGAGGGGCGGCTGGCCGCCCCGTCGCTGCAGATTGAGATCCCGACCGAGGAGGAAACCATGCGGCCGCCGCCCGTCGAGCGGTCCATGTCGACGCGCGAGGCGCGGCGCGCAGACGCCCTGGACGCGACCACCCCGCGCCAGCAGAGCATCCCCCTCCCCAACGGCGTCGTCAGCGCACCCTCCTCGCCGCCGCGACATCCGCGCACCACATCCCCGCCCCGACGCGCCATCCCGCCGTCGCCAAAGAGCACGGCGTACATCCCCCCCGCCGGCGCGAACGGCGGCCCGTCCCCAAGAGCAGCATACCGCGGCATGCGCTCCAACTCGAGCCATGTGCTGGGCAGCGACAAAGCCAGCACGGCCCGCCGCATGGCCAAACCGCAGCATCTAAAGGTGCGTTGTCCCCTCCCCGTGCGTGCTAACCACAGTTCCCGCTGCCGCTCGATGGCTCCACGCTCCCTCCGTCGCCAGTACGGACGACCACATTCGCACAGAGTCTTGCAGGACCGGATGCGTATGCGATGCCGATCATGGACCCGCCCAGCATGGCCGCCATGTCTGGCTCGCGGGCGGCGCTGGAGGAGGAGTGGGAGAAGGTGCTGGGCGCGTTGGGCGGTTCGTTGGATTTGGTGGAGCATGGATTGCGGCAGCTTTTGAAGCAGGAGGAGAAGCGAAGGGCGGAGAAGGCATAGTCAGGATCAAGGATGTCACAACACAAGGAGCAAGACAACGGATCAAGACAACGGATCAGGACAACGGATCAAGGATGTCAATGGAGAGATCAGGATAGAGCATGTACATACATCACAACATGGATATAGATACATCATGCATACAATCCAGGGCAAGGCGTCGTAGCCACGCAGGACTTCTGCGTTGCTGGGGTCGAAGTTGTCATGTCAATAGACGTACATTGGAGAGAAAGAAATTTTATTCACATTATTCACAGTATCCACATATTCATACATAGCCAGTGGCCTTGTCCAATGAGCCATTTGCTAGGCCTTCCTATGCTAAGCCTTGCTCATTTGGTGTCCTCGTCTTCTGCACTCGGCGGTGTGCTCATTTGCCGCTATCACATGGGTTCTCAAATAGGACTCTCAATCGGTGTGCTCGTTGGTGTGCTCTTCAGTGTGCTCATTGGTGGGCTCTTTGGTGTGGTCATCGGTGTGCTCATTGGTGTGCTCATTGGCGTGCCCTTTTGTCTGCTCCCTGGTGTGCTCCCTGGTGTGCTCCCTGGTGTGCCCTTTGGTGTGCTCTGTGGTGTGCTCTGTGGTGCTCTCTGTGGTGTGCTCTTTGGTGTGCCCTTTGGTGTGTTTGGTGTGCTCTTTGATGTGCTCTTTGGTGTCCGCTTTAGTATGCTGTATGCTGTATGCTGCATGCTGTATGCTGTTTGGTGTGCGCCTTGGTGTCTCTTTGGCCAATGGGTGAGACATGACCGTGCGTGTATTTGGCTTGCTTTGTGTGTATATGCAAGCGTGTCCTTTGTCCTGGTGCCTCTTTGCGTGTTTCACCACAGACGATGTGATTGCTCTGATGAATCCCAGCTATATCTGTTGTGATGGTTTGTTGAAGGCGTTCCCGCCAATTCATCCTTGCTTTTGGAAACTGGGTGCATCAGTGGCCTAGGGCAGCGGGCCCGTGCAGCAGACTGACCAGACAAGTAGAGCCCTCCTGAATGGTCTCTGGCGCGACCACCCATTCAGACAATACTCTGCTTTGGCACACTCTTAACCCATCAGCAGCCTTATGGACAAGCCAACTGACCTAGCGCAACAGCCGCCTCCTGGCTAAACTGCGCAACTAGCAAGGGGCGCTCTATGCATTCTCAGTGGAAGGGGACTAGGACCAACCGACCAACTGGCTAGCCGCGTCAGCGCGCTAGGCATATAAATGGCCAATGTAGGTTTTGGCCACCCGAGCGGAGCAAGTTTCCCCACAAGACTTCCCGCATCAGCACCTAGGGGTAACAGCACAAAGCTGCCACCACCATCTTGGGTTCACTGACCTGACCAGCAAAGCTCTTAGAGAGCCTACTGCAGCAAAGGCGATTCGCACTTCAAGACACTATTTGTGGCTCACTAGACCACGACCTGGCTGCGGCCCCCGGGCCGACTTACGCTGATCCCGAACGCATCGGACAATAGGATGCCACCATTGAGCGGATTTGAACCGCCGACCCCAAGGCATATCGACTTACAATTTGGGTCCCAACTAATGGCAATGGCTGCTGGAGGTTCGCCCGCTTGGAGACGCCACTTTGACTCGAGACTTGGCCTCCCCGTTGCGAGCTCACCCGTCAGCTGACAAGCCTCAGCCGCCAGCCGGCGCCCGCGCCGACTGAACTGTTTGTGAGCTGGAGCCTTGAAGTATGAGAGAAGTCCCGTAGCAGCATATAAGCTTCGATCCGTAGTGATAAAGAGATAGAGAGCCCCAATCGAAAGTAAAAGCGCGTGGCGAAGAACGAGTTGGCGACTAAGTGATTGGTACCCAGAGGCGACAGGCGAATCCAAGCGAACCGGAAGAGAGCAACCCAGGACTAAGCGACTAATCAGAGCAGGTGGAAGAGCAGAGAGCAGAGAGCAGAGAGCAGAGAGTAGAGAGCAGAGAGCAGAGAGCAGAGAGCAGAGAGCAGAGAGCAGAGAGCAAAGAGCAGTCAGAGCGAGCTAACTTAGTGAGCACCAAAGAAGAAGCGAAAGGGCAAATTGAGCAACCTAGAGCGAGGCGCAAGAGCACTTCGAAGCACTGAGACTTGTACCAAAGAGTATTGAGCGACCTGAGCTGAGGTGAGACACCAAAGTTAGAGACAGAGAGAATTCCATTCAGCGAGCTTGGATCATGAGCCTGACCAGAGCGAGCAGCGAGAACAAACAGCGCGTTTGTGAGTGGGAGAGAGTATCCCTTATTCTTTTGAAGGACCGCGAGGGCCACGAAGTAGAAGCGCAGCCCAGATTATTTCCCCCCTTGGACCCGATTTTGGGTCCCCTCATCCATGCTCTAAGATTAGCAACCAAGCCAAAAGAACAAACCAAACACCACCCCTTGAATTATTTACATCCATGAATCCGTGAACCCCTAAAGAAAGGTATTTTTTTGGTCGTTATGTAATTCTCAATTTTTTTGGTGTTTCCATCTATTTTCTGAGCAATCCGCAGTGAGATAAAGCAGACGAACTTCAAACCCCAGCACAAGATACCTCAAACCCTAGCCCAAATATACACATCCAAGAAGTCAATTTTTTTTGTCCAGTTTTTTATTGTTTTTTATTTGGTTTTTGTGTTTTTATGTTTTTTTTTCGTTTTTTTTTGTTTTTTTTTGTTGGTGTTTTTGGTTTTTTTCTTTGCTCGCCCTTAATGACAGGGATCGTATGAGGTGCTTTGCAACCAAGCGCCGTAAGGTAGGTGCGCATATAATTTGTCGGCCTCAGCTTTCCTTACCGCCTTCAATCTCATATGCTCGAGTTCAACTAGAATAGCCTTGTCGGCTTGCGCCTGGGCTTGCGCCTGGGCTTGTTGGAGCGCAGAAAAGTAGAGCTCAAGATCTTCAAGTTGAGGCACAAACATGTCACCGGTGGCTTGCTCAGGTTGGGCGACTGGCAGTTTTCCACTGTTCTCCGACGGGTGGCGGGTGGCAGTGCCTTTGTTGAAGGCTTCGTCTGTGAAGTCATGCGCATCCCAGCCGACTAAGACGGCCAGGATGTTGATCGGCGCAAACAGATACAGCCATCCGACCACGAAAGCAAGCCAAGCAAATCGCTGTAGCGGCAAGGAATTGACCGCCGGAGAAAGAGCCGAAGGGGGAAGAGCCGAGACGGGCTGAACCTCAACATAAGGAACCAGCCGTGGTGTTGGAAGAGGCGTTGGGGTGGGAGGGCGAATGGTCGAGAGAGAAGGAGCCGGGGACGCCACACATGGCGTAGCAACAACCTGTACCCGGGCGGGTACAGGGATTTCCACATGGTAAAGCGACCATGTGGAGAAGAGTAGTTGGTTGCCGAAGACAACCATTTGCCCATTGGTCGCAAACATGGCGACAAGGACGACGGACGAGAAGTATGCCACAATCTGGGCGGTTGCGGTGAAGGACCGTACACCAAAGAAAAGCATCGGTGACGGGGTGTTCAGTAGTTAAGGGTGTTTAGTAGTTGAGGGTGGAGTAAAACTGTAAAGTTTTGAGCGCTGGTGATTTTAGGAAGAGCGGGTCGATGTACGTGTTGGTGTGGAAGGAAGGTGGGAAGTAGGACTTATTTATGTAGATTTTGGTAAGGACAACAAAAGTTTGTATGGGGGCGACACATTCAAATTATTAAGCTCGATAGAACATCTCGTAAACTCTGCTATTTTGCCACCATGTAGGGACAGGGCTCACCATTCGGGAGCCGAATTTTGGCGCTTCAAATCATCGCATTGCTGCCTGTATTGCGCTAATGTCTGAAATCACGTGAATGCGTCAACATTGACCACGGACAGGTTAGGGTTGTGGATCCAGGAAATAAATTCGGTATAAAAGAAGGGGGCCTCCGTTGAACAAAACCACCGGAGCCCCCACCCAGGACGAACACCACACGTACACAAAGAAAATAATTTGTTTTTATGTGAACTGCAGACCGATAGCAATAATATCATGCCCTTGTCCACGCGTGTTTCTCCTAGTAGTGTGTCTGGCCTTGGTCTGTTCTTCATTAGCTCGACTGGCGCGCATGTTGGACTTGGTTGGTGACTTTCTTGACAGGAAACATAGTGGCAAAACAGCGCAGCAGCACGTTTCCACCCTGCGCATGCATCATTCGCTAATGACTTCTTGACTTTGGGACAGAGGCTGCTTCATTCGTCAAGCCGGCTGACCGCTATCAGGGAGGCCGCTGTCACCATGACCAGAAACGCCTTTTTCACACGCGACTAAACTCCACGCTGGATGGGAAGGATGGACGACGGTACGCAGGCAGCGAGGGAGAGGTAAGGCCGGTTTTATATGTGTCACTGCGTGGGATGATTGTGGAATGACTTTCATTCCACGCATTCTGCGGGCATAATCATCGGAGAATAGGAATGCAATATCGACACCACGCGAACCCACGCGACTGCGCTGCGCGGCAGCCTCTTCGAGAGCTATATTACAATGAGGTTTGCGAGGAGCTGGTCTCGGAATTAAGAGCAGCCAATCATCGCTTTCTGTGAGCACATGGTCAAGTATAGCAAACAGCAAACAGCAAACAGCAAACAGCAACAGACAACCGGCATCCCAGTCACTCGTACGCCACGAAGCCTTTACTCCAACTTTCAGCTATCCTGGTAAAGCCTTGGTTTTTATAAATAATGTACAACAGGCTCCAGTGTCATTGTCCATGCATTTTTTCTTGCTTTCAAATTGTCCTGAAAATTGTCCATGGAAGTTCCTATCGTATCCAGCAGGCTTTTATTCTCTGTTTCACGGCGACTTTGTCTAATGGCCAACGCCTAGAGCGTCATTTTCAAATCATATCGGCATCGCTCCCACTGTCAAGCTCGGCCACAACCTCTCCTCTGTGAAATCACTGCTCTGAATGGTGTTGGTTTCCGCATTGTCGAGATCAACTACCTGTTGGTTAAGTGTGGCTTTGATAACCGCCACCAGCAGATGTGGTGGGTTGAGGTATATCTCATCCACACCATATGGTAAGGGGCTGCTCATGGCGGGTGGAGCTGTCTATGGCAGCCGCTGGCGGCTGGTATCTTTCCTGTTGGTATGTTGCTTAGACAAACTAGCAACAGCGTCGTCGCTCAGTTTGTTAAAGTTTTTAAGTATAAGGAGGGCTACATCGAACTGCCTATTTCCCTTGTGAGTGGTAACGCTTAGTGAACCGCTCAGGGTGGGCTCAGAGGGTAGCGTGAGCTTGCAAAGGCAAGAATGTGTTTGGCACTACGTCAGTGTCATCCCATGGAACTCACTTTGTCAGCATGTACTTGCACGCACTCGTCCACACAGCATCTTGCGTCAGGACCAGTCGCACGCTAATCATCGGCTGCCCCTTTTCCGGATTGCCAATGATGTCTTTGGCGATGCGGTAGGGAAGCTGGACGCCTCCATCCCTCGACTCGCAAAACTCGCCAATCTGCCGCAGGCACTCCAGGAAGGCAACAATGGCTTTGTTGAAACCGGAGTTGGTCAACGCAGCGCGAGAACCAAAGAGGTCCAGGAGGGTCGTCTTGGTCTCGCCCTGCGCGTTGACCTCCTGCTTCTCAATCTTGGAAGTGGATCCGAGTGGTTTGAGCACGTATCCTTGGAACTGGAATGCAAATCGCGTTGCCAGCGTCGAGAGCAGCAACAGGGTCAGGCCCCATGCCGCGTCGATCTCTGCCCACTCCACATTTTGGTTCGGGAGTCGCCCGAGACGCAGGCCGTTGATGGTGGCAAAGTAACCGTCATGGCCAATGGAGAAGGTGTCGTTGTATACATTCGTACGTAGAAGGCGCTGCAGTGTTTTGCTCTGCAGCTCGTGCTTCATACGCAGCGAGTGCAGTTCGTCCGTCTCCTCCAGCATGCCCATCGTGTACATGTTTCTCTTTTGCCAGAGGCCTTCCTCCTCTACAGCCAGCGCGTCCGTTTCCTCTTCCACGACAGCCAGCGCATCCTCCAACTCTGCCTTCTCCCCCTCGAGCCTCTTTAACTCCGCCAGCTTCTCCTGCTCGTCCTTCTCCATCTCCTCAGCTTGCTCACGTTCGCGCTGAACTTCCTCCTCCGTGGGATTCCCCTCGTCCAGACTCACTTTGAGTGCCGCATAACGGTCCCGTTCCCTTCTCGCTTCCAAGAGCCGCTCATCCAGGCTCTCCAATAATGTATCTGTGCAGTCTGCGCATATGGGCCGCTCGATATCGCTTCGAGAGTAGACAATGTCGTGCAACCTCTCTGCCGAGCTCATCCGGTCTGCAAACGACCCATCGCTCGCATAGTCGACCTTCTCCGCCAGGCCATGCACAGGTGTGCTCTGGGACTCCTCGGTCAGCACGACGTAGGACTCCGCAGGCCCGTGCAGCCGGCTGTCATCTACGCCACCTGTCTCGCCATGTTTACGCCTGTCCTCGCCGTCGTAGTACACTCGCGCGTCAAAGTCCACTGGCTGCCCGCATCGAAGGCACGCTGCCTGCTTCTTTGCTTCCTGTGCTCCCGGCATTCATTCGTTGTCATTGCATCACCGTCTCATGAGATGGATCAATGGGATGGCCTGCAGGCGTCGGGCAGAGAGATCAATGACGCCATCGCACAGCTCTCCAAGCGTGGGTTAGGGAAGGCAGGGAGCGGGAGAGAAGAGCTGGCGAGGAGCATTGTGCAGCGACTGAATGAGTGCGAGGAGCAGCTACAGGATGTCTTTGACTACATTGGCCTCATGAAGGAAGGCCCCGAGAAGCTGAAGCTCACATTGAAGGCCAGGAAGTTTCAGGAGGACATGAAGCTTAGCAGGAAGGCATACCGGCATGCCCAGCTCACGGCCAAGAAGGAAGCCGACAACTCAGAGTTGCGAATGAGAGAGAGCTTACTGCATGGCGGCGCTGCCGTCAGGTCCAAAACACGCAGTGACGAGCCAGCATATGCTGAGCAAAGACAGCTCAGCGCTGCTGGTGATGCCACAACTGCGCTTCGACGGATAGCTGCGAGCATGGAGAGCAATCTCGACAGATCGGCTCTCGCATCAGAGACGCTGGATACGTCCTCGCAGACGCTTCTGGCGGTGCAATCAGAGTACGGAGTCTTTCACCGCATTGTTGATTCCTCGCGCTCGCTCATTCGCAGATTGGAGCGACAGGATCTTTGGGATCGATACCAGATCTACCTTGCCTTCTCTATTCTCATGCTTGTGGTGAGCTACATCATCTACGCACGCACTATCAGACGTGGGCTTTCCTTTGGATGGTGGGTGGTCACGCCCCTTCGCAAAGCCGTCGTGCGGCTCTTCTCTGCCTATCAGACTGCACCTTCCCTTTCACCTTCACCTGCTGCGTCGAGCAGTACCCTTTTGAGCTCACAACAATCTACGATGCCGACCTGTGAATCGAGTTCCCAAAGCAGACCGTTTGGGCCGAGTCTGGAGCAAGCTGATCCGTACATTGCTTTGCAGATGTGACGCCTTTTCAGCTACAGTACTCGTATGGTGCTGAGCAGAGAGTCATGGAATGGTGTGCGACTGCAGTATCAAGCACGGGAATTACAGGCAGCATATTCATGGAAGCATCGAGTAAAACTCTAAGTTTGGTTAATTGTGAGGTTCCTGTAATAGGTCACCCAAATTACGTACAGATAATGTCTCGCAAGTAGTGATTTAGGCACATTGGGTATGACAGTGACTTCCATAGAATGCATTACATCTAAATTATCTCCCCCAGTGACGTCAGCCTCTTTGATCACTTTAATAAATCGTACCGTGCTCTTACATGGCCCTTACTGTGCCATGACTGCTCTGTGTTCTGTAGTCTCTAGATGAGGCTCACACTTCCTTTCCTCCCTCTCGGCAGCCAGCACGCCCAGAAGGCGCTTAATCTCCTCCATGCTTTTCGCCTTTTGAATCATCGAATGAACGCCTGATTTCCCCGGCAGGAGTTTCAGCAGACAGTACTTTGTGTTTGGAAAGGGGTTATCGTATTCCACGGCCGTCTCTACATATTCGCGACCAATCTGCGACCAATGCAAAAGGTCGCCGGTGCCGAAACAGCTTGGATTGGACTCGGCTGCTGTAGCAATCATGCATCCATCAACGCCGTACATCTCAATGAGTTGCAACGCCTCTCGTCGATTTGCCACGTCTCCATTTGCGAGACAGGCAACGCCAGCGTCGCGACATACTCGGGCAACAGAAGGCAGATGGTCGCGTATGGCCCGCTCTCGGGGCCTCATGGGCACCGTGCGGCAATGTATCGTCAAGCCAACGATTCCTGTAGTGCAGAGTCGCTTCACCAGCGAAACTGTCTCCTCTTGCGTCTCGAGCATCCGTATCTTCACACAGATGCCCAGTTTGTAAGGCTCGCCAACCTGGAGGACAAGAGCTCGTAGTATGGACTCAAGCTTATCTGGCGTCTTTAGCAGAGCAGCACCCATCCCGCTATCTATAAGATTAGCACTCTCCTTGCACTCAAATTACGTATAGAGAAGTGTTTTGGGCAGCCTGCATTGCATTCGATGGCAGCAACATCCTGAGCTACCGTCTTGGCTGCCTGGACAGCAAGGTCGGGGTCAGATGTGCCGAGCTGGAAGACCAGTTTGTTTCTTTCGTGAACCGGATGACAGCGGAATACTGGGAATGGAGAGGAGGTTTTGATGTAGTCAATGCAGTTGATCTTGTCGTTGAAGACTCTTTTGCATCCAATGATCTTTTTGTCTACTGTCTCGGGTCCCCATACCAGATCGGCACCGTGCTTGAGCGCCATCATTCTCGTGGGCAGCTCGCCTATTGTCAGCACAGGCTTCTTTACCTTCCCTACCCACTCGCACCATCGGCGCCAACACAACCTTTCCCCGTAAATCAATCATTGATTGCTGGAAGACTCTACCGACGACAGAGCCAACGTTAATCGAGGATGTACATCACGTGATTCATATATTCGCGTCACACTACAAAAGTTCGTGATTGTCCATACTGCCTTATTCCAAGGCATTTGGCTCGTCCGCTCTGCGTTGCGCATCTCATGAAGATGGCGTACGACTTATGCTTAAGGGGCTTGGTGATTTTGCGCTGAAAGTAGGGAATGCGCTGTCCGACGACAAATGTACAAGGCGCTGTGCCAAACGTCAATTGCATGCCCCTTAGAGGGATTGCAAGGATGTGAACTACATAGCCATGGACGTAGTTCGTAGCTAGCTTCTTTGAGCTCGCAATTGTGTTTTACATGACGCCTTTTTGCTTCATAGTAAAAAGTGGGCTATCCATAATAATGTTTCATACACCAAAAAAGATAAGCCAACTCCCCATATTTTCTTCCCTGTTTTTGGCGGTACCACGGATTTAAGGTTACGGACGGAACGTGACTCATACTGCTCGGTTATTTTGTCCGCCTTCTTTATATGTCGTGAGATATATATAGGCCACCCAGCAAGGGATTGGCTCCAGAAGTCAAATGCTATCCAAGGAGGGTCTGAAGCCGTTGAATGAGCAGTTGATTATCACCACCCAGCAGAGTCGCTTTCATGTCGATGCCACAACTTCCCTCTCGAAAGAGATTGATATCCGAGATCTTAATATCTCAATAGGCAATAAGCCACTGCTCACACAGGCTAATTTGAAGCTACATGGAAATCGAAAATATGTACTGACAGGCCGGAATGGTACCGGAAAGTCGATTTTACTACGCGCACTCGCAGACGGTAGCATTCCAGGCCTGCCCCCGAACGTGAGAACACTCCTCCTTGGACAGACGGAAGTCGTCGCGAACCCTGTTGACATCCGCCTTGCAGGTATGACTGTTGACGAGGAGAGCGTACTTACGCATGTACTACGAAGCGACTCGACACGTGAGCAGGCACTTCGCGAGGCTCAAATACTTTCTGAAGCGCTAGATGTTAATGACTCACTGGCCGTAGTGAGAGCCGTTCGGCGGCTGAGACTCGAGCACTTGGAGAAGACGCATGCACGAGCGAAAGATTTTGCAACTCGGCGTAGTGGAGCAAGAGGTATAAGGCGAGGAAGGAGCTTTTGGTCGTAGAAGCCGAATTGAAAGCGTCACGGGAGCTTCTTGAGCAGTCTGCGGCTGAGGTGGATAATAATACTATGCAGGCAGAAATTGGAGCCGCAGTGGATATGCTTTCTGATGTCCAAAGTTTGCTGGATGAAATGGAGTCTTCGAGTGCCGAAAGCAGAGCAAGAAATATTCTCAGAGGCCTTGGTTTCAGCGAGGAGGCTTCTGACGGCTCTTATAATCGACTATCTGGTGGCTGGCAAACTCGGTGCACGTTGGCCTGTGCTCTCTTTCAAAAAGTAGATCTTCTCCTACTGGACGAGTGCACCAACTTCCTCGACCTTCCGGCCATCGTATGGCTTCAGTCCTACGTCGTGGGCATTACTGATTCAACAGTGCTCATTGTAACGCACGATCGTGACTTTGCTGATGCCGTAGCAGACGAGCTTGTGCTACTTCGTGAGCATAGTTTGGAAACATTTCGTGGGAATCTCTCAGCCTACGAGATTGAACAGCGTAAATACAGGCAATACATGACTACAATGAAAGAAGCACAAAACAAAAAGACAAAGCTTATGGAAGCATCCATTGCCTCCAATTATGCAAGTGCAAAGAAAACGGGCGACGACAAGAAACTCAAGCAGGTGGTATCTCGACGAAAGAAGCTAGAGGAAAGAACGGGTCTTGAGGTGAATGCCAAAGGTGGCCGCTTCAAATTAAATCGCGATCGTGCTGGCTTTCAGGATTCGCTCCGGGCAGAGATTGAAATTCCCAAGATGGATTCGTTGGTGCAAATCAAAATACCAAACACCCCATCTGATCTACGACATCCAGGGGCGTTGGTGTCTCTCGAAAATCTAACGTGCAAGTACCCAAGGTCTAAGGTAGCAACCTTGAAGGATGTCACCTTAGTCCTTCATCCTGGCGAACGAGCTGGTATTGCAGGTTTAAATGGAGCTGGAAAAAGTACCCTTGTCAAGTGTATTGCAGGAGCGGATGTGCAATTAGTGGCAGGGACCATTGTCAGACACCCACGTGCAAAAATTAAGACATTTTCGCAGCATGCTGTCGAGACGTTGGAGCGGAAGGGAATAGAAAACCCAACGCTGTCCCCCTTGGAAGAGCTGCTGTCGACTGCAGAAGGAGCATTGACAGAACAAGAAGCGAGAGGTTTGTTGAGTGGCCTCGGTCTCTCTGGCCGAACAGTCAGTGACGTCTCTGTTGCAGCGTTGTCTGGAGGACAGAAAGTGCGCTTGGAACTAGCAAGACTGCTATACGAACCGCCTCATCTTCTCATTCTCGACGAAGTAACGACTCACTTGGACGCCGATACTGTGACCGCCATGATCGAAGCGTTGAAAGGATACCAGGGAGCATTGCTGGTGGTTACCCATGACAGATTCTTTATGCGATCTATGGTTGAAGGAGAGCCTCTAGACCGCGATCATGATGAGGATGAGGATTATGTAGAGGGAACTGAATATTCGTCAAAGCCTGGTGTAGTGTATCGCCTATTCAAGGGACAACTAAAACTTCTTCAAGGTGGGATGCAACAGTACGAGGGTATTGCGGAAAGAGCGAGTAGGAAGTTGCTCGCTGTATGAGGCAGAGCTGATCGAGCATTCCTTGACATCGATCTCTTGGACCGCAATGTTGGGGATGGCTACCGAAAGAAGTCGGGACCTCTGGTGGCTTGTTCACCGGCAAACTGGCACAAGGCACGTCTCATGTAGTGCGAAGTTAGCATGGATGGCAAAGTAGAACGTAGTGTACTTTTATCTTTCTTGGTGGAAAGAAACCCTTGTGGGTGGATGAAAAGGTCCCTTCAACGAACACATCAAATTGCAGGACATTTCCAGTCTAGCGTAATGACCACTTACAGCAGCAGGAGCATCAACCAGCCCTTTACATTCGAACACCGAACATACATTGAGCGAGATGGAATGCCAGTCAGCTCCTTTCACGACATCCCACTTTACGCCAACGAGCAAAAGACGATTCTAAACATGATTGTCGAGATCCCGCGCTGGACAAATGCAAAGCTCGAGATCTCCAAGGAGGAGAAGCTGAACCCCATCAAGCAGGATATAAAGAAGGGCAAGCTGCGTTTTGTTCGAAATTGCTTTCCGCATAAAGGCTACCTATGGAACTATGGCGCGTTCCCGCAGACCTGGGAAGATCCAAACATTGTCCATCCCGAGACAAAATCAAAAGGCGATAACGATCCGTTGGATGTGTGTGAGATCGGTGAGACGGTGGGATATAGTGGGCAAGTGAAGCAGGTCAAGGCCCTGGGCGTGATGGCACTCCTAGACGAAGGGGAGACAGACTGGAAGATCATCGCCATTGACGTAAAAGACCCGTTGGCGCCAAAGCTGAATGATATTGAAGATGTGGAGAAGCATCTACCTGGCTTGCTTCGCGCCACCAACGAGTGGTTCCGCATCTACAAGATCCCCGACGGCAAGCCCGAGAACCAGTTTGCATTCTCTGGGGAGTGCAAGAATAAAAAGTACGCAGACGATGTGATTACGGAATGCTCAGAGGCGTGGGAGCGTCTGATTACGGGCAAGACGACCGAGACGTTTGGCGTCGAATTGACGAATGTGACGCTGGACCAGTCGCCGGCGTATGTCGGCTCCTTTGACGTGCCGGCTGGCTCCAAGATGGCTCCAGCAGCCATTGACCCGTCAGTGGACAAGTGGTTCTTCATTGCGGGGACTGCATGATCCTTCCACGAGCCAGAGGACCGCAGTCGACAGACACAAACAGACATAAAACATCTAATTCTAGTTCTTGTTGTAATTTCTCACATAGAGTTGGTCGTCTTGTCTCCGCGCCACATCCGTCATCTCGCTAGATCTGCATTACGTACTTCCACCACACAACACGAGCGTGGTGATAGGATATGGTCTCCTTTTGGAAGAACAAGAGCGCGGATGAAGGGCAGGCGGCAGAGGGAGAAGAAGAGCAGCAGGCGAGTCAGCCCAGGGCAACTACGGTCAGAGCGGAGCGGGAGCCTTTGTTGGGTGAACATCGACCCGCGACTCACCTCACTGCCGACGACCCGGCCGTCGAGATTTCGCCCTATAACCTTTTTGTCGTCCGGTCTCTGCGCCGGGTGAGTATCTTTCTACTCATGATCTCGCTGGCATGGTGGGTGATCTGCTTGGTCAGTACGTTTATTGCCATACCAGGCCTCATCACCCGTGGCAGTTCCTTCACGCAACTCTCCTACGCATCCATCTCCATCGCCAACCTCCTCATCTCTCTCATCTTCTTTGTTACACCGAGCCAAGGCGAGCGCGTTGCCAGCTTCACGCTGTCCTTCCTGTTGTTTGTGGATGCCATCATTATTGTTGCAGTGACACGACTGCGATATGAGGAGTCGTGGGTGGGTATTGCGACGGTGCTCTGGGCTGCTGCCATTGGGGCGTGGACGGTCATGTCAGACCGTGTCGTCGAGGCGGCCAAGAAGAGCGAGGAGGAGCGCTTGGTAGGAAGGGCAGAGACGCGACGCACGTTGACGGAGTGGCTGAGTGTTTTTTCTTCCTTCATCCTTTTCCTGGTGCTCATTGTGGCAATTGTGCTAATGACCCTGACGCTGATCATGCGAGCCGTTGACTCGGGCCTGGAAGCACCGGGGGATCGCTTCTTGGTTGAAAGTGACAATTACGCCATCCATATATACTGCGTTGGCGACTCTGGCAAGTCTGATGTTACTGTCTTGGTCGAAGCGGGCGAGACGTCTGCTGAAGTATTCAGCACATGGGTCACAGAGGCGCAGCGAGAAGGACTTGTTGGCCGGGTGTGCATTACAGACAGGCCCGGGTTTGGATGGAGCGACAATGCTCCGTCTCCCCTCTCTGCGGGTCGAGCGACCGATGCCCTCTCGGAGGCTCTGATCGAGGCGGAGGAGAAGGGACCCTGGGTTCTTGTCTCGCATGGCGTTGGAGGCATCTATTCGCGAATCTTTGCATCTCGTCACACTGCAGCAGTGCAAGGAATCCTGCTGGTGGACACGATGCACGAAGATCTCTTTGACCGAGTTGCCAATGCGCGCAACGGATTCTTCCTCTGGGTGCGCGGTTTTGTGTCGCCGCTCGGGATTACGCAGGTGTTTGGTTGGGTCTTTGGGGGCCGGTCTATTGAGGACCGTGTGGTTGGGCGGGCAGCATGGCGAAGCGGACGCTGGATCAAGGCCAAGTTTCAAGAATCGCTGGCGGGCATGGCCACGGCAAACGAGGTGTCTGCTGCGCGAGCCATCCTGCCGCGCGACGTCCCACTCAGTGTTGTCTCTTCCGGCAAAGTCTCGCGACGGGACGCGGCGTGGCGGAATGCGCAAAAGGATCTCACGACCATCACGGACAGACTGTTGTCGTTTGACGAGGTCAAGTATGCCTCGCACAATGTATGGGAGGACAACGAGGGGCGTGCCATTCTCAAGAAGCGTCTGGCAGAAGTGTACCGTACGGGAAGGTAGTGTATTTGCTTTTATTACATCCATCTGTCCTTCATCCATCCTAGTACTACTCGTATTCAAACTGGCCCTCCTCCTCCTCATCGCCGACGTCTGAATTCTTCCTCAGCTTGCCTTCGATCTTGACGGTCTGGGTCTCGCGGTACTTTGTGAGGTAGATCTTGAGCGCCTCGGCGTAGTTTTCAAAGCCCAGGGAGGTCATAGCAAAGAGCACGTCCTCGCCATTCACCGTCTTTCGCTTCTCCTGCACGCACTTCTCCGAGGCCTCGCTTGTGATGAAGGAGATGAACTCGCTGACGGCTTCCTGCATGCATTCCTTTGCGTCCTTGCTTATCTTGGAGTTCTCCGGCATGGCTGTTTTCATGATGCGGGCTACATTCGCAATGGGCAGGAAGCGGTCCTGCTCCCTGAGGTCAAAGTACTCGCCTGCAAAGTCTGCGGAGTGCTCATGATACTCGCCGCCTTGCATGGGAGTGGGTGTGGTCTCGTGGGGGGTGAGACAACGATGGAGCATCCAGCATTCACTATGGCAGGGCTGTGCACGGCGGGGGAAGTGGCGGGATACGCGTAAGAAAGAGGAGAAGAGAATGGAACTGAATCAAGGCGCACGCGCAGTCTGCCCAGCTTGGTGGCGGGGGTCGGGGTGGGCGCAGCGTATGGGTACAGCGGCTACCTGCTCCACCACAACAGGGACTACGGCATCGAGGGTGCGCTGGGGGCGTCGGCGCTGCTGGCTGGGTCGATGCTGCCGCGGGCGGTGCGCACCAGGAGGCTGCTGCCGGTGACGCTCTCTGTGCTTGCTCTCTCTGCGGGGGGATACTACAGCAAGAAGTACTATGATTTCAACTAGTCCTCCTCTCCTCTCCTCTCCTCTTTTCTCTCTCCTGTCTGCTCTCTCCTCTCTCCTCTCTCTCTCCTCTCTCCTCTCTCTCTCCTCTCTCTCTCCTCTCTCTCTCCTCTCTCTCTCCTCTCTTATCTCTCTCTCCTCTCTCTCTCCTCTCTTATCTCTCTCTCCTCTCTCTCTCCTCTCTTATCTCGCTGATTCCCTCAACTTCCTCTCCGTCCTTCTCTTGGCATCGCTGACCAATCACAGCCCGCCATTTCCCCAGACACCTGACATCTGTCGCAATTTTCCCTCTCAGACCCACTCCTGGAAAATCCCTCCACGCCACTCCACTCCACTCCACCCTGACAATCCCTGGACTTGACAACAGTGCATGCTGGCAGATGGATCTTCGTCGACACATGGGCTGCTCGCCCTACTTCTACTTCTCCATTGCCGTGATGGCCTTTGGCGGCATTCCCAAGGGATATGACGAAGGTGGCTTCTCAGGATCCGTCAACCTCATCTCCTTCAGAAACGACTTCCAGCTCACCACAGAGGAATGGCTCAATCAGTCCCACAGCCTGGCCAACAGGCTGGGCAACATTCGGTCCTTTGCTGTCCTCGGCGCGGCATTCGGCGCGCTCCTCACGCTGTCCTTAAATGGCTGGATGTCGAGACTCAACGTCTACCGCACAGGCGTGGTCGTCTGGACGATTGGCCTCCTCATCCAGATCTTCTCCTCGGGCATGCTAGGACTCCTGCTATTTGCCAGATTGTTTTCTGGCCTGGGCATGGGCGTGCTCACCGTCGCCTGCCCGGTCTACATTGCGGAGATTGCGCCGGCCCGGATACGCGGTATCTCCATTGCCGTATACATGGTGGTCCTGCTCTTTTTCCTATCGGCTGGTTTCTTCATCAACTACGCGGCCTCCGTCATGCTTCCACCCACCCACCTACAGTACAGGCTCGTGCAAGCCATCCCTCTGGCCCCTGTTGGCGTCGCCTTTTGCGCATGCTTTTTTCTACACGGCACGCCGCGCGAATTACTCATCCGCGGCAATGTCCTGGAAGCAGCCATCCAACTGGCGCGATTACGCGGAAAGTCGGTGGAAAGTGAGGAGGTCAGGGAGGAACTGCAGGCCATCTTATCGCATGTGGAGCCTAGGCACACTGTCGTCCGCACAGAGACTACGCTTGGGAAGTGGTGGAGGAAGCTGAAGACCTTATGTACAAACGAGAGCATGCGCAAGCGAACCCTGCTGATCTTGCTTTTGCAGATTTTGGCTCAGTGGTCTGGAGGAAATGGCATCACCTACATCATACCAACCGTATTTCAGTATGCCGGTATTCATCGGACAAGCGCTGCCTTGCTGACCTCTGGTGTATATGGACTGGTCAAGCTGTTTGTGACTATAATCTTTGCTGTTGTGCTCATTGACGTTATTGGACGACGTAGATGCTTTATATCCGGCCTCCTCCTGCAACTATTTGGCCACGTCTATCTCACCGTCTACACCAATCTCACCCACGCTGGCTCCGACGTGCCGCTCAAGATCACTCCGAGTGCCTCTCGCGGTGCAGTGGCAAGCGTCTTCATCTACGCCATCGGCTGGAGTGTGGGGCTCTGCACTATCCCATACATCTACCCTGTCGAGATCTTCCCAACCTCCCTCCGCTCGAATGCTATGGGACTGTCCATGTTTTCGCACTGGGTCTGCCAGTTTTTGGTGGTCAAGACGTCGCCCTTGCTTCTGGTCACGCTGAACGTCTGGGGCGGATTCCTCTTCTTTGGCAGCATGTGCGTCGTGGGGCTCATCGTCCTGACTCTGATGGCCCCAGAGACGCGGGCAGTGCCGCTGGAGTGCATCGACCAGCTGTTTGAGGAGAAGTGGTACAAGATGGGCTGGGCGCGGTCCCACGAGCTGCGCAACCAGGACTCCCTCACGGAGCCTGTTGAAAAGTAATGATGCTTACGATGTACATAATTCATGTTTGTTATGACGTAGGTATGACGCTGGTCTAATCAGATTATTCCCTCGGCGAATTACCGCATTTGGGAGAAGCGCATTTGGGCGAGGCGTGTGCGGGGAGCGCAACCACTTACAGTACTCGAGCATGGATAGTCTGATGCGACAATTGCTATGAGCAGCGTGGTATTGCCCAAGAAGAAGAGCGCGTTTGCGTGCACACCCTGTCGCAAGCGCAAGTCCAAATGCGATGGAGGGCAGCCGGTGTGCAAGGCTTGCATGGCGCACGGTGATGCCTACAAGTGCGAGTACGAGCAGGCGCCGTCCCTCAAGTATACCCACACATTGGAGCGCAAAGTGCTGCGTTTGGAGCAGTATGTCGAGAAGCTACGTCTTGCCGATGACGAGGAACGGGCGAGGCTCTTGAAGCGGCCCAATCCGACGCACGTCAAAGAGGAGCAGGGCGGCGAGGAGGAGGAGGACGAGGCTGGACAGCTTGCCTCGGAGCAAATCGCCAACGAACTCTCCGGGCTGACTGTGGACGCGGAGGGCGGGATCAGGTACCATGGCCCGACGAGTCTGTATGCGACGCCCGAGTTCACGAAAGCTCCCACGACCACCTCCACGCCAGACTCCACCAGTACCCCCTACAACTCCGATGCGCGCACGCAGCTGGTTCGGAATGCATGGGAGCAGCGCAATCTGGAGCCGCTTGGTGCGTCCGCGCTGAGTCGGGAGGCAGGCCTTTCGTCTGAGATTGTGCAGTACTTATTGGATTGTCATTGGAGCTGGATCCAGCCGCTCTTCAATTTTGTCTATCGGCCCGCCTTCACGCGCGACATGTCCACCCAAGGGGCATACTTCTCGCCCGTCCTCTTCTACACCATCCTGGCGCACTCAGCTAGGTTCTGGCATATGGACGACACCAATAAGCACATCTACAATCCGGATCTTGGTCCGCTCCTCTTTTCTCGCGCACGCATGTATCTCGACCGTGAATACCTCTCCAGCTCCATATTCCAGGTGAGTATCCCGAACGTGCAGGCAATGCTGCTGATCAGTGCGCGACAGGTGTCGCATGGGAACCCGAGAGAAGCATGGATCTATAGCGGGCTCGCCTTTCGTATGCTGGAGGAATTAGGGATTCATCTCGACGGTACCCGCTTCGTGCATGTCGGCTTCAGCGAGGAGGATGTCGAAATTCGCCGGCGGCTATTTTGGTCGTGCTATTTTTGGGATAAGGTGATCAGCCTCTACCTTGGGCGTGTGCCCACCCTACGCGAGAGCCAGGCCTCCCCACCACGCATCTTACGTATGTCTCTCTACTTATGCAACTAACGCAGTGGATGATTCGGGGGAGACAGAGCTGTGGCGGCCGCACGGTCTGCCGTCGAATGCGCCGGGAAAGCACTACCCCGACCAATCCGCGCACTCCGTCTCGTGCTTCATCCAAGCCTGCAAGCTTTCGCAAATCATTAATCAGGTCCTGCTGAATGTATACAGCACCAGCGTCGACACCAAACGGCAGGATCCCGACCGGCGTGCCAAGATCGGACGTGAGTTGACGAAATGGCGCTCAGCGATGCCGCCGCATCTCCTCCTCGAGACCAAATCTCTGCCCTCCTTTAGTCCCCCTTCTCACTTCGTCACGCTCAAGTACGTCCTACCCATGCGCATATTAACCCAAGTTGTATATACTGCGCGACTGTCATCCTCTTCTACCGGCCCATCTACGCATCAGACAGCGAAGCAGCGGAGTCCTGCGACGCAGCCGCGCTTACCATTCTGCACTTGGTGCAGCTGCATCGCGCCACCTTCCTCGACGGCCACGCAGTCTTCAGCATGGCCTACTGCGTCTACGTCGCGACCAGCATCTTCATTCTCGATCTGCGACGGAGCGCGGAAGGAAGCAGCGTGCGCGTGGAGCGGGCAGAGAATTTGCGCTACTGCGTGCAATGCCTCGAGGCCTGCCTGCCTGCCTGCCCCGGCGTCCAGAAGCCCCTCGACATCATTCGACAGTACTTGCAGTCCATCCACGTGGACCATATCTCCTACGACACCTTCCCGAAGCACGACTACGCCGTGCAGCAGAATTTGCCGACGCTGCCGTTTACTTACTTCCCGACTGGAGCCGACTTTGTGGATCCGATGACGGCCGTGCCGATTGATCTGGATATTCGTAATGAAGGCGCCGGCGTGGGATTTGAGATGCCATCGCCGTCGATCCTAAAGACAGAAGAACCGAATCTGTATGACTGGCTCTTCATCTCGAATGGATGACGTCTTCATCTCCGGTTTTTGGCGTTCAAAACGACTCGATGTCGAACGACGGCTCCGCTTATGACGCTAATGACGCTCTTATGACGCTCCACGCTCCTATGACAGCTAATCTATATATAGCACTTGACGATTGGTTCTCGTTTACTTTACATCTCGTTTACTAGATCCCCCCTGAATACAGACTCATTCCTCTTTGTTTGTTGCCCCGCCAGCCAATCCATTGGTTGCCATGAGTTCAGGCGTGGGCTCAGGCGCAGTCACGGCGGCAGGCACAGCTGCAGCTTCCTTCACGTCAGGCTCGTCGGCTGCGGCAACACGAGCAGGCACGGCCGTCGCCTGCTCATCCGGCATGGCAACATCGTTGGGCTGATCGTCGCTGACGGGCTGATCCTTGCTCTCCTCCTTCCCCTCCTCCTTCTGTCCCTCATCCCCGTTCACACCATCGAGCATAGGCGACCAGCTCGCAAGCAGCGACTGCGCGCGCGCCAAAAACTTGTACTGCTCATCCTTGGGCACGACATCCAGACGTAGGATCCCACGCAGGACTTTATTGATCTTGGTCTTGCGAATCAACCCCGCATCCAGCTCGGCAAAGTTTTCCAGCATGCGCAGAATGTCGTCCATATTGTCCACCTCTGCGTCGGTTGCCGCTTTGTCGCGGGCAAGAAAGACCTTTTGCAGTCGGTGGCGCAGGTACAATAGATCGCGCTCGCGCTTCTCTCGTGCCTCCGCGGCATCCTTAGCGCCCTCCTTCTTCTTGTCCTTGCGCGCAGAGGAGGGCTTGCGCTTGATGGCGGGCGCGTCGTCGTCATCGCCGTTGATGGCTGTGAATCCACCGACGGTCGACGATTTGCGCTTCGACTTGCTTCGCTTCGTACCGACCAGTTCCGCCTCCTCATCCGAATCGATGATTTTCTTCCTCTTCTTGCCTTTTTTCTCCTCATCCTCGTCGTCTTCCATCTCGTCGGCCTTGTCATCCACATACGGCTCCAGCGCTTTGGCCTCCTCGAGACTTGGTGTGGAGGCTGCAATCGCGTATGCTGCTCGAAGCTGCCGGTCGCGGCCTTTATTACTCACTGCTTCTGCGGCCTCCTTGGTCAGCAACTTGAGATCGGGGCGCGTCGCCCACATATAGTTGTTATCCGCGAAAAAGAGGACAGGCCAGGCATGCGGAGCGATCGGCTGCGCATCTGCCTCGTCGCCATCCTCCTTTTTCTTCTTGCCCTTTGGCGGATGGGGTTTCTGGGCCAGCACGGATGGTGGCACAAAGTCGTCGGTGACTACGAGCCCGGGCCATGGCGGGTAGCCCTTCAGCTTGATGGTCACCAGCGAACCGGGGTTGTAATCGGCTTTGGTCCGCGGCGTCGAGTTCTTCTTGACAGCTGTGCCTTTTGCCGGTGTCTTTTGGCTTCGGCTCTCCTCGTTCCCGTTGGTCGCCGTCGCCATCACTTCTTCAGGCGCCTCGTCCTTCTCCACCAGCAAGAAGCCATCGCTTGCCAGGCTCGACGGCTCTACTTTTTCCTCTTCCTCTATTTTGCCCCGAGTGTTTTGGGCAGGAGGCGCTTCATGCATCTCCGAGTCGATGGGCTGCGTGGCGGTGGCAGTCTCAGGCTTCGACCCAGGCGCGTCCTGCGCATCGTTCTCACCCGCGACCATTGGCTCCAGCTCGCGTGGCAGGGGGACACCGTTCTTTATATCTTCAGCCTCCATGCAGTTCCGTGTGTTCCTCCTTCTTGGCCGACTTGTCGCAGGGCGTGAGAAGGTTGATGGAATTGGTTGCTGTTTGCGAAATTCTGAATGTGCACGGAGACGAAGAATACGACTATCGCGCTGGGTGGAGGGGGGTATATAGAGCGAGACTAGGAAGAGCGAGCTTTATTGAAGATGCACTTTATTGAAGGAGCACTTTATTGAAGGAGTCGTTCATTCTGTGATAACCATCACGCAAGAGACCTGATCGCGGAGAGGGGAACGAGCATGGAGAACAAGAACATTCTACGCACGGTCTTTATCGCGCTGGTCATCGACCTGCTGGCATTCACCCTCATTCTGCCGCTGCTCCCGACGCTCATTGAAGAGTACAGAGCGCAGAAGAGCGCGTCGCTGACCGCGCTGCTCGACTTCCTAAACACCTTCAAGCGCGCCGTCCATCGCCAGGGCAAGATCAATCCGAAATGGGACACCGTGCTTCTGGGAGGCTTGCTGGGGTCCCTGTTTAGTCTACTCCAGAGCATCGCGTCGCCACGTATAGGAAAGTACTCTGACAAGCATGGACGGCGGAAGGCGCTTTTGCTTACCATGATTGGCAACATTGCTGCTACGCTCATCTGGATGAATGCAACGACATTTCCCCTCTTTGTCTTGTCGCGCATTGTCGGCGGATTGAGCGAGGGAAATGTCCAGCTATCCCTGGCCATTGCATCGGACATCTCGTCCAAAGCAAACAGGTCGTCCCACCTTGCAGTCGTAGGGATTGCATTCTCGCTTGCCTTCACCTTCGGACCTCTTATTGGTGCTGTCTCCCAGTCTTATCTTAAGAGCCAGGGTGCTGCAACCGTTGCTTTGACCCTCCTGGTTGTGGAGACGACGTATCTCTACTTTGCCCTGCCGGAAACCAAGCCAAATACTACGGTGGCGCGGAGTAGCAAGCAGAGCAAGAAGGCAGACGTGGAGGACAATTCAACCCTCACCCGTCTCTCTATCTTCCATTTTCTATTCCTCCTCTTCTTCTCCGGCCTGGAGTTCTCGCTCACCTTTTTGACGTTTGACGTCTTTGGTTTTGGGCCTGCACAAAATGGACGCCTACTCGGATTTCTGGGGCTTTTAGGATCGGGTATTCAGGGTGGCATCACCCGCCGTACAAAGTCAGAGAAGGGTCTGGCCTTGGCTGGGATCTGTTCTTGTGTGCTTGCATACATCTTCCTGGCGCGCGTGGAAACGGTTGGAGGGCTCTACGCGGCAAGTGCACTCCTGGGAATCACTTCAGCAACGGTCGTGACGTGTTTGACGAGCCTGGCATCAAAGGCAGCAAAGGAGCACTCGCGTGGTCAGCAGATGGGTAATTTTCGAAGCGCGGGGCAAGTGGGAAGGGCGCTTGGGCCGATCTTTTCCTGCTGCGCATACTGGTGGTTTGGACGGGAGATTGCCTACTCTGTGGGCGGCGTGGCCATGTTTATCGTCATGGCTGGCTTCGTCGCTACCACGTGATGGAGCTGACAACTCGATGATGAGCATGACGTGTACGACGGTATTTATGTACAATCAAAAGCTATTTGTGACCTTCTCCTTCAGGGATGCATTATTCACACGCGCCCTCGTAGTTGTTACGGAGGTGGGGTCACCGATTCCCCTCCCGAGAATCAATCCCGGCGCCCCGACCATGGCTCAGTCTGCTCGGGGCATGCGAAAAGCTCGTTTCGGAGCAATCGGACTGGCCGCTGCAGGGCTGGTTGCAGGCGGAAGTCTTTTGTTCCCGCAAAAGACGACCACCCCGCTCTCCCCCGTCTCCACGCCGACGCTCTTCCGGTCGATTCTCATCTCTGAGTTCACCCGTCCAGCTCTACTGAAACCCTCGCTTTGGTTTCTCGACCTGTCGAGGAGCAGTGGCACGGTATTTCTCCTACGGCCTTTTGTCCGCTTCACCTTCTACGAACAATTCTGTGGCGGGGCGAGCGCCTCGGCTGTGCGAGGAACGATTCAAGAGCTGCGACGGAACGGTATGGGATGTGCTCTTGGCTATGCAGTGGAGGAGGGTCCGGGCGCATTTGTTGGCGTGTTGGAAAGCATCCGGCTATCCTCTCCAGGCGACTTTGTCTCTGTAAAACTAACGGGTTTTGAGAACGGCGTAGAGGCCCTACAGACTGGCAAGAATATTGACTTACTAAGGAGCCAATGTGATGAAGTATGTCGCATGGGCGCTGAGAGAAATGTGCGTATTCTCATCGATGCAGAGCGATCCGAGCTTCAGGCAAGAATCAACGCCATATGCATGGAGCTCGCTCAGAAATACAACACGGCTACACGAGCCTTGGTGTACAATACCTATCAGATGTACCTGCAATCGTCGCCCATGATGCTAAAGAAGCATATGGATCTGGCAGAGCAGCAGAATTTCCGGCTCGGCGTCAAATTGGTCCGAGGAGCGTACATCAAGACGGAGCAACGGCGACTCATCTGGCCGACCATTGAACAGACACATGATGCTTATGAGAGTGCAGTGGAGTGTGTTGCCGAGGCGCCAGTGGACGTCGTGGTGGCCACCCACAATCGTCAGAGTATTGAAAAAGCCAAAGCCCTGGACAAGACTGGAAAGTTCACGTTTGCGCAGCTGAGAGGGATCTCTGAGGATATTGGATACGCGCTGGTGAAGGAGAAGCACAAAGTCATCAAGTACGTGCCCTGGGGTACAGTGGACGAGTGTCTGTTCTATCTTGAGAGGCGCGCCGTAGAGTCGAGCACTAGTAGTCAACAAGCATCAGAAATGAGAAGCGCTCTCTGGGCTGAGCTTGGTCGACGTGTCCGTATTGTGAACTAAAACATCTATCTGTAGACTATTCTCTATTTATGCGTCGGACATGTAATCGTCGACCTCTGACTGGTGGATTGTACCGCGTCAAAGTTGCAATCAACAAAGGCAAGCGTCAACATGTCAGCCCCGAACCCAGCTTGGGCCATAATTGCTTATCATACATAAGCTTTGACAAAAAATCGCAGTATAGTCTTGCACCTGTGTTCAAGGGTAGGTTTAGGTTTAGGGTCAAGCTGCATGAATTCTGTGTGGTCACGGATAACTCGTCGCTATCACAGAGTAAGACGGTTATCAGTATCACAGATCGCTTTTCTTTGCCTTTGAGTCTTTCTTTCAAAGGTGTAGTTCTTTGATCTCTGCTAAACAATGTAAGCGAGCGTGGGGAGGCGTGGAGAGGCGACATCCGTACCGACTTCCATACTCGGCAGTCGACGCCAAATTTTGCGACAGCAAATGGGATCCTTGGACAATATGAAGCAGCCAAACTACCTTGTAATTGTCGCTGACGACCTGGGCTACTCAGATATCAGCTGCTATGGCTCTGAGATTCAAACGCCGAATATCGACGAGCTGGCCTCCAAAGGCATGCGCTTCACTGACTTTCACACAGCATCAGCCTGCTCCCCAACACGATCCATGCTCATGAGTGGTACAGACCACCATCTTACTGGCCTGGGTCAGCTGATTGAATTCACGAAGCAGAGTCCTTCGCATTGGGGCAAGCCTGGGCACGAAGGCTACCTAACATCCAACATTGCAACCCTGCCGGAGGTCCTTAGGAATAGCGGTTATCACACGCTCATGGCTGGAAAGTGGCATCTGGGGCTAAAACCAGAGTACGCGCCTCACGCACGTGGGTTTGACCGGTCTTTCTCCCTTCTCCCTGGCGCCTGTAATCATTATGCCTGGGAACCTCACCTCAAGAGTTTATCAAATGAGCCAAGTTTTATGACAACAGCTGTCGCAGCTTTACATATCGAAGATGATAAATATGTTCCTCAGTCCAAACTGCCGGAGGACTTTTACTCGTCTGACTTCTATACCGACAAACTACTGCAGTACCTCGGCGAACGACCAAAGGACAAGCCTTTCTTCGCTTATCTCCCTTTCTCTGCTCCACACTGGCCACTGCAAGCGCCCAAAGAGCACATGGACAAATATAAAGGGATTTATGATGACGGCCCAGACGAGCTTCGACTGCGCCGCATTGATGCTCTCATCAAGCAAGGGCTCGTCCGCAAGAATGTCACTCCACACCCTGTTGTGGCAGATGGTATACCAGAATGGGAGGATATGGACCCCTCGGACCGAGCTAAATCTGCCCGTTCCATGGAAGCGTACAGTGGGATGGTGGACCGGATGGACTATGATATTGGGCGAGTGATCGAGTACTTGAAGGCGAACGACCTCTACGATAACACCATGATCATCTTCATGTCGGACAACGGCGCGGAGGGGGCGAGCTATGAAGCCACACCAGTACATGGTCCGAACTTGATGGCCCATATCGCCCAATACTACAATAATGCACTGGACAACATCGGCCGAAAAGACAGCTATGTGTGGTATGGATCGCGCTGGGCACAGGCTGCAACTGCACCAAGTCGCCTGTACAAAAAGTTCTCTACCGAGGGCGGATGCCGCGTTCCTATGGTATTGAAAAGCGCCCGAGCGCAGTCACCAATCATCTGCAATGAATTTTGCACCGTGATGGATATCATGCCCACCTTTTTGGATCTCTCGGGGATTGCCAAACCTGGAAAGGTGTATGGAGGCCGCGAAGTCATGCCCATGCGAGGGAGCTCGTGGAAACCTTATTTCGACTCTCAATCTCTCTACATACATCCTGAAGACCATGTAACCGGATGGGAACTCTGGGGGCAGGCGGGTCTGCGCAAGGGCGACTGGAAAATCACCTACGTGGGGCATCCGGAGGGCCCAGAAATTTGGCAGCTGTACGACTTGTCCAAAGACCCTGGTGAGACAAACGACCTTGCATCGATGCACAAGGAGAAGCTGAAGGAATTGATGGCGCTATGGGATGATTATGTTGTTGAAACTGGAGTCATTGGGTTGAAGGGCGATTTCCGCGAGCTGAACGACCAGATGCACATGGAAGACCCAGCCAACTGGATGAAAGTCGATACCAGCGCGTCTGTCTCAAGGAGCTATGGTCTTTCAAAGCCTATGTAGATGTGTTTAGAATTGTACCATTCATCGAGTCCTCCGATTGGCCGAAATTCCCCGCGAACGACATCCGACTTATTTCGGAAATCGCCTGTCGTTGCCGATGGACTGAAACACTTCCAGCTGTCAGACTGAACAGCCATTTGCAAGCGACAACCGATGTCCCCCAAATCCCTGCCACCCTCTCCTCCGTCTTTTCGCACTTGGCGCCAATCCAAACCCGACCTGACGCACTACACTGTCAGCATCAGAAGCAAGTTCTAAGACGCGAGTGGCTATAGTACCACGGACTACACGAACTACACAAACTACACAAACTTTACGAACTATACCATGGGTTTCTTTAAACTCCCAAAAGAAGCCACCTTATGGCAACGGCGCGATCTTTTTACCCAGAGACTGGTCTGGACTATGCTTTTTGTGTCCCTCTCAGCACTCAATTTTGGGTTCGACCTGAGCCTCTTTTCTTCCATTCAAAGCATGGACTCTTTTGACCGAGAATTTGGTGTCTACAGTGAACTTCAACAACAATACATTCTGCCTCCCTACCTATCGTCCATAATGAACTCGACCCCATATCTCGGTAAACTGATTGGTACGCTCACGTGCGGCTTTCTTATGGAAAGGTTCGGCCGAAAGGCTGCATTGCTGGCAATTTCTTGCTTCAGTCTTGTCGGCGTGACGCTCCAAACGAGCGCGTTCTCTGCGGCACAGTATGCAGTAGGTAGAGTCGTAACCTACATCGCAATCGGATATGCGATTAACGTCGTTCCAGCCTATGAGTCTGAGTGCTCACCTGCGGAACTCCGCGGTGCGATCTCCTCGACGATACAGATCTGGATCGGAATTGGCCAGGTTCTTGGTGGCGCCATCACGTTTGGTACCTCCGGAATGACATCGCGTGCTGCCTGGCTCATCCCAACTGGTCTACAATATGTACTCCCGGTGATCATTTTGATAGGTCTACCTTTCATACCCGAGTCTCCTCGATGGTTGCTCGCGAAAGATCGAAAGGATGAAGCAGTCAAGGCGCTCCTTTCTTTGCGCCCAAAAGGTACACATATTGAAGATGTGGAACATGAACTCAATCTGTTGGCGTTGGCAGAACAGGCACATGGGAAAGGGCCATGGAAGGATCTGTTTAAAGGTATCAACAAGCGAAGGACTAGCATCGCAATTGGTGCCATGGTGGGCCAACAAATCACGGGCCAGTCGTTTGTTGGTCAATATTCGGTAGTATTTTACAAGCTGCAAAAAATAACACACCCTTCCCCCTTTCTGCTGGGTCTCATTCAATCCCTCGCTGGGCTGGTCAGCGTCTTTATTGCCGTTTTTCTAGTTGATGGGTTTGGCAGACGTCCGGTTCTCCTGCTGGGCTCCTTCCTCATGACTCTTTGGCTGTTTCTCGTCGGCGGCATGGGAGAGATCAAGACTCCGACCGCAGTCCAGAAGAACTTCTTGGTCGCCTGTGTCCAACTTTTCGGTATCAGCTACGGATTCTCATGGGGTGCATTGAGCTACGTTGTGATGAGCGAGGCTCCTTCCGGGCGACTCCGTGAGAAGACAGTCTTGATTGCGACATCGACCTCTGCGATTCTTACATTTCTTATCACCTTTACGCTTCCATATTTGCTGAATGCGCCGTATGCTGCTCTTGGACCAAAAGTGGGTTTTGTGTATGGCTCCTTTTGTGCTGCAACTTTGGTTGTTACATACCTGTTCGTCCCTGAGATGAAAAACCGATCGCTTGAAGAAATCGACGAAATGTTTGAAGCTAAGCTGCCTGCACGGAAGTTTGGTACCTATGTCTCGAACGGGCTTGGCCGCCAGATCGTGGATGCAGAGGAAATGAATGCTTCTGTTAAACGGTCTCGAAAAGAAGTCCACGAGCAATTCGAAAAAATTGAAGCCAACGTATAGGTAGTAGTAGTGATTTACTTGATTCCCTTTTGTTTCGTTATGGTGGAGCTAACTTCTCCGCATCCATAGCCGACTGCGTGTTTCGTTATGGTGGAGCTAACTTCTCCGCAACCATAGCCGACCGCAGTCGGCTACCGCTCGGAGGAAATTAGAGCCAGTTTCCGCTTACAACAAACCAATCCACCACATTACGGCCGCGAGAAATTGACCTTTACGATGTCCATTTTCATCACTACAGCACATACGCTTGGCAACGTTGATCGGAAGATCTACTCGGGCTTCGTCGAGCACATGGGTCGCTGCGTTTACGGGGGTATCGTTCCCAGCACCTACCCGAAAGAGTCTTCTCAAGACCGATGCGACGAGAACAATTTCCGAGTCGATGTCATGGAAGCAGTAAAAGACCTAGCGCCTCCACTTGTGCGCTACCCTGGCGGAAACTACACTGCCCAATTCAATTGGATGGATGGAGTCGGACCAGAGCGAAAGGCTAAGGTCGACCTTGCATGGCACAATGTGGAAGCAAACACTTTCGGCACCAATGAATTCATGACATGGTGTAAAGCAGCCGATGTAGAGCCCTTCTTGTGTCTGAATATGGGTACGGGCGATTTGCGAGAGGCCTTGGCGTGGGTTGAGTACTGCAATGTCGAGAAGGGCAGCTATTATGCCGATCTCCGACGCTCCCACGGCGTGGAAAAGCCATACAAAGTAAAGAATTGGTGTTTGGGAAACGAGATCTGGGGTGACTGGCAGGTTGCCCAGCAAACAAAAGAGGACTATGCAAAGAATGCCATCCAGTGGGCCAAGGCTATTAAGCTTTTGGACCCTGAAATAAAATTGGTTCTTTGCGGATGCACTGGAATCGTGGACTGGGATCGATATGTGCTAGCAGAGTGCATTGAATGGGTTGACTACCATTCGATTCACTTCTACAGCGCGTGCGCTAATTACAATGAGACTGTCTTTTCCCCTTTGGTAGCAGAGAAGGCCATTCAGATCACTGAAAGCCTTATCGATCTCGCACGTGTGACAAAAGGGGTGGAAAAGAAGGTCAAGATTGCATTTGATGAATGGAATGTATGGGATCAGATCAATATCAAGGGAAGTGAAGGTTGCGAGCAGCACTACTGCTGCGCAGATATGCTGGCCGTCGGGACATGGCTGAACATTTTCATTCGACAGGCTAGCATTGTGGAAATTGCATGTATCGCGCAGACCGTCAACGTGATTTCACCACTGCTCACTAAGGATGGCGATTTGGTCAAGCAGACCATCTACTGGCCTCTCTATCTCTTCTCTAAATACATGAAGGGAAGGTCTATCTCTGTGCACGTGGAATGCGATGAGTGGGATGGCGAGCTCAAGGCAGCCATGACCAAGTACCCTAAAGGCATGCAGAAGCTGAAGTGGATCGACTCCTCTGCGACGGTGGACGATGAAAATTACCTCACCATTGCTATGGTCAACAAAAAGAAGGAATCAACAACCGTCACATTCAATCTCGACCGTGCTTCCCCCAAAGGACAGGTGGAGAAATTCGAGGTATCGGGCAAGCCTGACGACGTCAATACGTTTGAAAACAAAGAAATGGTGGCCCTGAAGAAGGAAAAGATGGACTGGGCACCAAAGGTCGGCTTGAAGCCATGTTCAATTACCATGCTTCGGTGGAAGATGTAGGTGGTAGCTCTCGTATAAAATCTCGAGTTTTCCCATGTGAGGCGGATCTCGATTCTTAGCGAGCAAGCCCCGAGTCGCCCCGAGACAACCCCGCAAATGAAGTCGCACCGCGGGCGCTCGGGTTGCCTGACCTGTCGCGCACGTAAGACCAAATGCGATGAAGATGGCGAGGTTTGTAGGAAATGCCGGCGATTAGGAATCGAATGCGTGCGGTCAAATAACAGCAGTCTCTCGGAGGCCACGAGGAAACAGCTGATGGCCAGTGCACATGAACTGACGCAGGCGGGTTTGCAACGACGACGCGTGACTGCTAGCTGTATAGCCTGTCGTACCACGAAGCAAAAGTGCAGCGGAGATCTGATATGCACTAGATGTGCGCACAAGAGCATGGAATGCATCTATACCTCACCACTTCCTCCATCAAACAGCTCAGAGCCGCATACCATGTCGCCTTCCAGCACGCCCGCAATAGTGGCCATCACCCCAGGAATTGTGCGCGAAACAAACCTTTCCGACAAGATATTGGTGCACGAACTGGTGGAGTCTTACTTTACCGAAGTTTCACCGCTTCGGTCCTTTGGATTTATACACAAACCCTCTTTCATGCGGAAGTTAGACGAGGGACATGGGATAGATGGCAAGATCGATCCTCTCATTTACGCGATGTGTGCAGTAGCAACAAAGGCGTCTGGAAGGCACGATTTATGGAACGTCGGCATAGACCTCGCGAATACAGCCCAACGAATGGTGCTTCAGAATCTGGATGATATCAGCACCCACTCACTGATGTGCGTGGTTTTGCTTCATGAACATGCTATACGTACCGGCCAATTAAATTGGTGCTTTCTCTTCTCAAGCATTGCGGCGAGAATATCGCAAGCGCTGCAACTCAACCTTGAATACGATTACGATGTGCTCTGTACTGGATCGCGCATGAGTACTACGGAGAAGGAAACACGACGGCGGCTGTTGTGGGCCGTCTTCATTATCGACAGCGGCATCTCGTCCGGTGTAGATCAATTGGAGCTAATCCACGAGAAAGACATAAAAATACAATTGCCATGCGACGAGGAAAAGTTTCTTTTTCGAAGGCCATGCATTACAGAGACTATTTCTCCGGGTTGCATACTGGATTTTATTCCAGAGGAGTTGAGGCCGCTCAATGCTGCGGAAAACATGGGTTACCGAGCATACATCATTCGCATTTTTGTCCTCCGCAACCGCGTCCTGCAGTACCTCAAGCGCTACTCTAACCACGGCTCACCTTGGAGCCCAACGTCCGATTTTGCATTGATCATCAACGATCTGAAGAGCTGGAAAGCTTCGCTTCCTGCAGATCTCGAATTTATTGGCGACGTCATTTACATTCGGAAGGAGCAGTCCTTACTGTCGACTCTGGTACATCTGCACATTTCCTACTACCAATGTTTTTGCGACCTCTACCGCATCGTAATACCGGCCATGATGTTTCCCCCCGAGCCTCAAAGTTACATCACCATGAATGCTCCGCCAGGATTTCTGGAAGAGTGCCAAAAGACCTGGCTGGAATGTGCATGTACCATCACGGAGATCTTCCGACAAACCCTGCCATATGCACCACAGGGTATGGCCGAGCATGCAATCGGCATGTCGGCGTACGAAGTCACTCGCATTCAGATTCTCTACATCACCAAACTCATTCCTAATGAGATGCGCGAAGCCCAAAAGGCCGCTATGCTCCCTCTCATTGAAATCAACCTGTCCTTTCTCCGCGCTCTGCAAACAATCCATCCTGGCGTCCGCCTCTATCTCATCTGGACCGAAAAACTTGTGCGGCGCGCGGGACTGCCGATTACGACGACACTGGTAGGTGAGTCTACCGAAGCGGAGCAGTCTGCGCTAGATATTGGAACTGGTGCGTCGCCGGCAACTGCCGACTACCATCTGCATCCCCTTTCCCTTTTCCGACAATTGCGAGAAAGGATTCCTGAGAAGCATGCACCTGGCGGTGAAAATCCATTGACGATGCTGTTCAATGCCACCGAGCAGTCGCAATTGCAGCCGCAGCGGCCACCGCCGCTGTTCCTCGCTCCATCAGGCATGTACGAAGCTTTCCTCCCCTGGACGTCCTTCCAGGTGCGAGAGCCATGGGCCAATTTGGATGAGACGACAAAAGACAATATGGGAGAAGATTTCCCGTTCTTCTCGCCTCTGACCTATAGTTGATGTCTGTATATAGAGGTGTCTAATAATTATTTAGATTGAGCCTGCGGGAGATGCTGCTGCTCGTTTCATGGTTCATCCATGCCGTCGAGTTCAGTGTCGGGTCGTTGCCGTCAATGACTTCATACTCGCCTTTGAGCCCCACCACGCCGTTCTTCTTCGCGTACGCTCGCCAATGACGCACAAGCTCCTCCAGAATATTTGCATGCTCAACAGACAAGTCGTTGATTTCACCCGGGTCGACCGATAAGTCATGCAGCTCCCACTTCTCCGTGCCAAAAGGCTTATTTACGAAATTTGCCTTCCATTTGCCACGCCGACAAGCAGCTTGACCAACTAGTTCCCAGCCTGTGACTTCATCGTCTGGATGTATGCGTGTTGCAGACTGTGACAAGTAGGGGACCCACGAAGTCCCAATCATCTCTTCTACACCACGACCGTTGTATCTTTCCCCGGCTTCTTGACGCCAGCGAGCTCGAGGAATGTGGGCATGATGTCCATGACAGTACAGAATTCGTTGCAAATAGCCGGCAAGGGCGCCTGCTTAATCTGTTCTTTCGCTGCTTTCATGAAGAAGGGAACGCGGATGCCGCCTTCAGTAGAGAACCACTTGTAGAGGCGGGACGGGGCCGTCGAGGCCTGCGCCCAGCGAGGCCCATACCATACATAACTGTTATAGCGCCCGATATTCTCTAATGAGTTGTCGTAATACTTTTGGACGTGGGTCAGGATGCGATCGCCCATGACAGAGCGTGCTTCATAGCTAGACCCTTCAGCGCCATTGTCGGACATGAAGAGGATAGTTGTATTTTCATACTCGCCCTGGGTTTTGAGATAGTCTACCACCCGCCCAACGTTGTAATCAATGCGGTCCACCATCCCGGCAAATGCCTCCATTGCCTTGCTTGACTTTTTTCGCGATGTTTCATCCATCTCCGTCCACTCAGGTCCCTCAGATTGTACAGGATGCGGCACAACATCTTTGGGAACGAGGCCTTCTTTCTGTAGGGCTTGCGTGGCAGCCGAAGTGCGTCTGGTCCGTCATCGTACACACCCTTATACTTTTCCATATTCTCTTTTGGCGACTGCAGTGGCCAATGCGGGGCGGAAAAAGGAAGGTAGGCGAAGAAGGGCTTATCGCGTGGGCGCACCTCGAGATACTGCAGCAGCTTACCTGTGTATTTATCCGACGAGTAAAAGTCCGCACCGAGGTCTGCATTCGTGATGTACTTGTCCTCTTCCATATGCAGCGCAACAACACTGGTTTGCATGAAGCGCGGCTGGTCTGTGGCTGTCTGCTCGAGCTGAGGTTCCCATCCATAGTGATTGCAGCACCCGGGAAGCATAGCAAACGACCGCGAAAATCCACGATGAAATGGCGCGTGCTCTGGCTGTAATCCCAGGTGCCATTTACCTGCCATGAGTGTGTAGTATCCATTGTCCCGGAGAACTTCAGGGAGAGTCGCAATGTTGGATCGAAGGTAGCCAGCGTGCCCAGGCTGCTGCTGATGTGCTGGACTGCTTCGCGTAAATTCAATTAGCTGACCGAGGCCCGTGAGATGGTGGTCAGTGCCGCTCATCAGCATGGATCTAGTCGGAGAGCAGGCAGCAGCCGTGTGAAAGTCCGTAAACCTAGTGCCACTCCTACCCAATGCATCAAGATTTGGCGTCCGAATCTCGGACCCAAAGCAGCCGATGTCAGAGAAGCCAAGTCATCTGCCACAATGACGAGGAAATTGGGCGCCATGGCAAGAATCGAGCGAAGTGAAAGTGAGACCGCAATGATACTCCCCACACGACCTTCTACAATACGAGTACTCGCACCATCTCACTAAGCGGAACGAGACTATGTGGTGAAGGGAGATCAGTTGTCGTTGAAATAGCTAAGCCCTATGAGTAAGGTCCTGCTGGGTTACTTCCGAATGAGATCAGCACCTCGTAGAGCAGATTATAGTACACAGGAAGCAAACGTGTCCAGAGCTACTTCGACGGCCTAATTACAGAAGAAGCTCCGGAATCCTTTTCTATGTTTGGGGACAGCAATGGTGGCAGATCAGAAATTGTCGCCCCATTTCACTCAGTCGCAATAAGAGCGTATTGACGATGGAAGCGCAGACATCTCATTGCACAGTGCACATGTATGTTCAAATACGATCTTTGGCTCGTTTCTTGTCTTCTCGATGACGAACTCGTACAACGATAGATTAAGTCTGTATTTGTATTCGCTTAGTTTAGCCGAAAAATAGAGATTTCCTAATCCGGAAAGTGTGGCGTATTAACTTGAGTAAGGGAGCACAAGCCTTGAGGTTCGCGACTCCTGAGACAGCGCGTTATGCCACAAGATGAGCAGGACAAGAGGGCAGACGAAAGCCAGGAGGCTGAAAAAGAGTTAATTGCCGAAAATAAGAGGGATGGGGCAGTTGTACACACTTTTGACGCGGATGAGACCCCTCAGCAGAAGAAGGCGGAGGCGAGAAAGCTTATGCCCAAAGGAATACAAGTCAAGCATCGGCAGAAGAATACGGCGTTGGTCTCTGATATGGAAGTCACCACAACGGAAGCAGAAGATTTACCTGCGCCGAGTAAAGTACTTGACCCTCAAGCAGAAGAACAGGGACAATCGGGAGTAGTCGCAAAATTAAGGCATCTCCGCTCTCATGCTCCGTCTCATGCAGGATGGCGACAGACTGGAGGAATCGACGCAGAAGGTTCAGGCGATTTGCAAGAACAATCAACTTGGCTAGAAAGTCACCTCCCAGAGAAATTGTATGGAAGATGGTGGCACAACGCCGGTATTATCGTTTTTGCTTGTTTCTCCTCATGGCTCTCCGGAATGTTGGGTGGGGGTCTTATCTGGGTCATAGTACTCTTAGCAGTATGTGGGACGTATTACAACACCTCAATGCTAAGAGTCCGAAGGAATGCACGAGATGATCTCGCCAGAGAAGTGGGTAAACAAAAACTTGAGACGGATACAGAATCTGTGGAGTGGATGAATTCTTTCTTGGTAAAATTCTGGATCATTTATGAGCCAGTGCTTGCAGCTACAATTATTGCTACCGTAGACCAAGTCCTCGCCACGGCTACTCCTGCTTTTCTGGACTCCCTGCGTTTATCAACATTCACTTTGGGTACCAAGCCCCCCAGGATTGAGCATGTGAAGACTTATCCCAAATCGGAGGAAGATATTGTTCTCATGGACTGGAGATTTTCTTTCAATCCAAATGATATCGACGATTTAACCAAACGACAGCTGCGCAATAAAGTGAATCCTAAAATTGTATTGAAAATTAGGATAGGCAAAGGAGTGGCCTCGAAGGCAATATCGGTATTGGTGGAAGATATAGCTTTCTCGGGTCTCATGAGGGTGAGAATAAAGCTTATGACCAATTTCCCACATGTCCAGGTTGTAGACCTAAGCTTCCTCGAGAGACCAAGCTTTGATTATGTTTTGAAGCCGCTTGGTGGAGATACCTTTGGGTTTGATATTGGATTCATCCCTGGGCTGTCCGGTTTTATCACCGAACAAGTGCACGCTAATCTGGGGCCGATGATGTATGCCCCCAACGTTTTTACACTCAACATTGAAAGGATGCTCTCTGGTGCCGCTGTTGATAGTGCAATTGGTGTTGCTGTAGTGACATTATATACAGCAAGAGGACTCAGAAATCCAGATAATTTTGCTGGAACACCGGATCCGTATGTCATCTTCAGTTTTAATTCGCGTTCGGAGCTAGCTCGAACCAAAACTATGAAGCAAAATGCAAACCCGCGATGGAACGAAACCAAATTTCTCCTTCTTACCACTCTAAATGAGCCATTGACTATGGAGGTATACGATTTCAATGATTACCGAAAAGACAAACGTCTTGGGACGGCGACATTTGATATGAAGAAACTAGAAGAGCTTGCTCAGCAAGAGAATTTAACGTTGCCTGTCGTATCGAATGCTAAGGAGCGTGGAGCACTTACATTTGACGTCAGATATTTCCCGGTACTCGAAGGCAAGAAGCTTGATGATGGCAGCGTTGAGCCGATTCCTGAATCTGAAACAGGTATTGTGCGGTTTACTGTTCACCAGGCCAAAGATCTAGATGCGAAAAAGAGTATGGTGGGGCAATTATCACCATACCTAGTGCAGTATCTTAACGGACATGAGATTCATGCATCCCCAAAAATGAAGCGAACGAATAACCCCGTCTGGGAGGACTCGTTCGAGTTCCTAGTGACTCATAGAAGTACATGTCGTCTTGGCATTGCTATTCGAGACGACAGAGATTTTGCAGAAGATCCCGTTGTGGGAAGGTATCAAATTACTCTGGATGACCTCCTTCTACAACTAGAGACAGGTCATGATTGGGTGAATCTGACTGACGCCTCAAGCGGCCGAGTGAGACTTTCTGTGCTTTGGAAACCGCTTGCCATGAGTGGCATCGGACTGGGAGCTGGAGGTTATTTAACTCCTATCGGCACCATGAGAATTCACATTCGTTGTGCCAATGACCTCAAAAACTATGAGATTCGGGGCAACTCGGATCCATATGTTCGAGTCGTGGTCTCCGGCGTGGAACAAAATCGCACAGTGACGGTCAGGAACACACAGCATCCCGAATGGGACGAAGTTTTGTATGTTCAAATTCGGACTGGAAGGGAGAAAATCGCTCTGGAAACTATGGATTATGAGTCTTTGTCGAGAGATCGGCCCCTTGGCTCCACACACATCGAAGCAGAGAAGTACGTACGCAAAGATGAGGAAGGATTATATGTAGAGCATACAGAGAAGGCCGAATTGGAAGCATCATTGCTTCTCGGCAAAAACGCGAAAGGCACATTACACTACAATGTGTGCTTCTTCCCTTGTCTCAACGTGGCAGATCCAGAGGATGATGAAACAGTAGCCAAGGAAAAGAAGGGTCAAGTGTCGGTTCAGGATGCGAAGGCCACGGAGTTGATCAGCAAGCCTGAAGAGGATACAACTTCTTCAGGAGAGACGGCTGCGGCGGCACAGTCATCGCAAGAAACAAAAGAAGTAACAAAATTACGCCTTAGTTCTGAAGAACTTCTAAAATACAGTATGGTTATTATTGTTTTATGCTGACCACAGACCACGGGGTACTTATATTCAAGTTCATTGAAGCCGATTTGGCGCACCGCGGATGCTTCCTTGAAGTTGTCATCGATGATTACATGTATCCTTCATACACTACATCCAAGACGAGCGGTCATCGCGTCAAATGGGATGAGACAGGCGATGTTTTCATTAGAGAATTGGAGTTCTCTCGTATGACTCTTCGGCTGCGAGAGAAGCAGGGTGCAGATAAAGAAGTTGAGAATCTTGGCGCTATTTCAACTGATACCATGGAGACGTTGCGCCAATGTTTGAATAATCCCACGGTGGTATCACTCACTGGCAAAGATGGTAGCATTAGCAAGGTGAAAATATCACTCAAATATGTCCCCGTTAAAATGGAACTTCATCAATCTGAGAGCATCATAAATATGGGCAAACTGAGTACTGAGATCATTGACGGGAAAAATCTTCCAGCTGCGGACAGGTCAGGGAAGAGTGATCCTTATGTTTCGTTCTTCCTGAATGGCGAAAGAGCTTTCAAAACTAAAACAATCAAAAAGTCTCTTAATCCGACGTGGGATGAATCTTTCACTACGCAAATAGCGTCTCGAACTGGAGCAATTTTTGTTGCCAAAGTCTATGATTGGGATATAGGAGAGAAAGATGACCTCTTAGGCCAAGCACAAATCGATTTGTCCTCCTTGGAGCCCTATCAAAGGAAGGAGTTGACTGTGCCCCTTGATGGCAAGTCAGGCAGTATTCGCGTTCGCTTTGTCTTCCGACCCGGTTACGTTACTCGACAGCGACAAGGAACCAGCAGTACCTTCTACTCAGCCCCAACACGATTAGCTACCGGGGTGGCTGGTGTTCCAATTAAAGGTGTTGGTTATGCTGCTGGTGGCGTACTGAATGGAGCGTCATTTATTAAACATGGCCTGCGACGAAGCAAGAGCAAAGAAAAAGACATGACGAGTAGCGAGGCCCACGCCGCACAGTCAGCTTTGAACCAAGGCGGAGGAATGATGGGAAATAGTGAAAATGAACAGTATGCCGTTACCAACGACAGCCACGTCACGCCCATCCACGGCACTGCAGGTGAAAGCAGCGTCGGATCCAAGACGGAGCGAAGTTTTTCGCATCGGCGCTCTTCCAGTGTGGCCAGCACGAAGAGCAGCTCAGATTATGGCAGCGTTGAGTTGGTAGTTTTGGAAGGAAAGGGGTTTCCCTCTGGGGCAAAAGTGCAGGTGCATGTCAAAACGGTCGGACGTAAAGCTATGGAGTTTAAGACAAAGGCAATCAAGGCCTCTGATCCTACGTGGAACGAGTCGCACAAATTCGAGTGCTCGGCTGAACAACAGGTGAGCGTGTTGGTCAAGGATCACAGTACGTTTGGACGGAGTGAGGAGCTAGGCGAGAGTATTTTCAGAATGGACGATCATCGAGCTGGGGATGCTTGGATTGATTTCGGAAATAATAGACAGTTAAAGATACGGACGACCTTCAAGCCTTTGGAGACAAACGGATCCACCAACTCAAGTCCGAGATCGGTGCATCTTTCGCTCACGCCAAAGAAAAGGTCAAAATTGGGTTCGCCATAGGAGTAAAGAAGGGGAGGGCTTTAATCATTTATGTTCTCTTAGAAACCGTTGCAATATAGTTGGTGCAATTTATACAAACTCCAACACTCACCACTCTCCATGAGGCGTGACGCCTTTCAACTTTCCTATGACTGCACTTGGAGCGTACTTTGGAATAACTCGATCTTCATGCAACATGGCAAACTCCTCGCTTGCGTCCTTTCCTGCGTAGTTAACAATCGCCATCGCGCCACCCGGGTGATCGGGAAGAAACTCAGTGCAGTCCATCACAAGTCCCTTCACGACGACCCACACGTTCTCTTTGGTATTATGCTCTGCGACTTCTTCCAGTGTGAACTCCTTGTCTGGAATATGCAGTCCTTTGTTTGGTTTTTTAACCGCTCCTGGGTCCGTCTTTGCAGAGCTCGACGAAGACGTAGGTGGATCCCGATCATTGGTCACTGCAGCTGTTGCAACCTGGCCTTCCGGCTGGTTGGCACTAGAAGCGGCACCTTTGACACCTCCAGCTCCAGATCCACTCCAATCCACAGTGAATCTTCCTGGATTGCCGGGGTCTATATGCAGGCTGATTTGGCCAAGTCTCTCAGCAGCAGAACTTGCTCCACCACCAGTGATGAGGTCTTCAAACATATATTTGGCTGCTGAATCTCCGGCAACTCGTCCATATACCACACATCCCAAGAGAGACGATCCGCCAAGTCGATTCGCGCCGTGGACGCCTCCTGCAACTTCACCGCATGCAAATAAGGCTTCAAAGGGCTTCATTGTGGACTTCTCGATGACCTGCGATTGGTCATTGATTTCAATCCCACCCATAGTGAAATGCAGAACTGGTTCCATAAGTGCTACATGGAACGTGTCATTGACATCTAACGGAAGATTGTGAAAGAACTTTTTGCCATAAGGATCCTTCTTCTCTCCGGCAGCGATATCATTGTATGTCTTGAAGGTCTTGTCAAGTTTCTCTCTACCACAACCAATTTCTTTGGCTAGCTCATCTCCACTCATCTTTTTCATCAAACCTCTGCCTGAATAGTGTCGAGTATGGAAGTCAAGAACATTGGAAGCCTTGGAGTTGAGAACGAGGCGTATCGGGAACTTATTTTTCCACATTTCTCCCGTGACATAATCTCTGTGGCCCAACTCATCACAGAATCTATCGCCTTCTGCATTGAGGAGCAAACCTCCTTCCCCACGAAGCGCCTCAGCTGCAAGGAATTTCCACTTGCTCTTTGGATCTTTCGGATCCACCAGACCTGTAGGATGGACTTGCACCTTTTCTAGATCAATCCCATTGCCACCGATTGCCATAATCATTTTTTGCCCATCACCGGTGGCGTGTGCGCCGTTGGTCGTCGATAATCCAAATGTTTCGGGCTTGTACTTTTTCAAAAATGAGTCTTCCCCAAAATCAGCAGCATAGCCACCGGTTGCGAGGATCACAGGCCCTGTATCCGTAAACTTCTTCCCATCAAATTCGTATTCAACGCCTGTGACTTTACTACCCTCCTTCAGCAGTTTTGTCACACGTGACTTCTTGATTATACGAATTCGTTCTGGCTCCTCGTCTGCAATATCTTCTAGTGCCTCCATGAGCGCATATGTGATTGCCATTCCTGGGAACTTGGCGTCATGGCCCCGATGGGTCCGTGGCTGCGAGTGGCCGCCCAGTCGTGAAACGAGTGTAAGATCAAGCTTGAAGGCATCCTGCAACCACTCCACGGCCTCGGCAGATTTGTAGGTAAGGACTTTTATGAGATCTATGATCAGCTCAACTCCTCTGGCAAAATTTACCTGGACGCGCGAGATCGCGAGCCGACTCCATAGTATCCTTGTAGAACTGGTTCACGCTATCTCCGATCTCCAGGTCCACCTGTGTGCGGGTTAGCGCGCCGTTGATTCCGGACGTGGCTTTCGTACTGTTACCGCCAAAGAAGCCGTTTTTGTCAAGAACGAGGACACTCCCACCGCGCTCCAGTATGGTGTGCGCAGCTGAAAGGCCAGACAGACCGCCACCCACGACGATAATATGCGGTGCCATTTTCGTTTCACTTGGGTGGTTGGAGGTGGGTTTGGCGATGGTGAGGCGATGATATAATTCGACCGAGGAACAAGTCCAAGCGCATGTGGAGATCGGGTGGAGAGAAAATTCCATGAAACTATATGAAATTAGTATGACAGCTTGCTCGGCCTAATCCGCGCTTGTACGTATGCGCGAGATGTATATTTAAAAGGTCTTTCTGGGCTGGCTTTTCCAGGTACCGGATTTTAAACACTTTCCGAGCGAATCTTCATCAAAAACCCTAGACTCTTTCTCTTCTCTTCTCTTCTCCATGGAAGGTACGTTTGAAGGAGCAATTGGTATAGATCTCGGTACCACGTACTCATGTGTTGCCATCTACCAAGGCAGCACGTGTGAGATTATCGCGAATGAACAGGGAAATCGAGTGACACCGTCATACGTTTCCTTCACCGACAAGGAACGGTTGATTGGAGATGCTGCAAAGAATCAGGCTGCACTCAACCCCAACAACACTGTCTTCGATGCCAAGCGTCTCATTGGACGCCGATTTGACGACCCCAGCGTTGTCAAAGACCGGAAGCAATGGCCGTTCTCTGTGGTAGACGTCAATGGTAGCCCACTAATTGAGGTGGACTACCTGGGGGAGAAGAAGAAATTCCAACCCCAGGAGATAAGTGCAATGGTGCTGATAAAAATGAGGGAGATTGCGGAAGCGAGGATCGGCAAGAAGGTGGAGAAAGCTGTCATCACTGTCCCTGCCTATTTCAATGACTCGCAAAGGCAAGCAACGAAAGATGCAGGGGCAATTTCAGGGCTAGATGTGCTACGAATTATTAATGAGCCTACAGCGGCTGCAATCGCGTATGGTCTTGATGCTGAGAATAAAAATAAGGAGAAGCACGTTCTTATCTTCGACCTCGGGGGAGGCACTTTTGATGTTTCCCTGCTCAAAATTGAGAGGGGTGTTTTCACGGTGAAAGCCACTGCTGGAGACACTCACCTCGGTGGAGAGGATTTTGATAACTCGCTCGTTGAGCACTTCAAGCAAGAATTTCTCCGTAAGCACAAGATTGACATCGGGGATGATGCTCGGGCTATGCGTCGTCTACGCACCGCATGCGAACGTGCTAAGCGAACACTCTCCAGCGTCACCCAAACTGCCGTGGAACTCGACTCATTGAAAGAGGGCATAGACTTCACCTCCAACATCACTCGAGCGAGATTTGAAGATCTCAACAATACAATGTTCCGAGGTACTCTTGATCCGGTTGAACAGGTCCTTAAAGATTCCAAAATGGAGAAGAGCGCTGTTGACGAGATCGTCTTGGTGGGTGGATCGACTCGGATACCCAAGATACAAAAATTGGTTTCCGATCACTTTGATGGCCGGGCTCTGAATAAATCCATCAACCCGGATGAAGCTGTCGCACATGGAGCTGCTGTGCAGGCTGCTGTTCTCACAAATCAAGCCAACCAAGACGAAACTCAGGACTTGTTGCTTTTGGACGTGACTCCTCTTTCCCTTGGCGTTGCCATGGAGGGTAATCTATTCGCTCCCGTCATTCCACGCAACACAACCGTACCAACCATTAAGAAGCGCACATTTACCACTGTTGCGGACAATCAAACCACAGTGCAATTTCCAGTCTACCAAGGCGAGCGGACGAACTGTTCTGAGAATCAACTTCTCGGTGAGTTCGATCTAAAAGGAATTCCAGCCATGAAGTCTGGAGACCCAGTCCTTGAGGCGACATTCGAAGTTGACGCCAATGGCATTTTGAAGGTCATGGCGAGCGAGAAGAGTACTGGCCGCAGTGCAAACATCACCATCAGCAACAGCGTTGGAAGACTCTCTTCCCAAGAAATCGAAAAGATGATTTCCGAGGCGGCGAAATTCAAGTCGGCAGATGATGCCTACTCGAAACGATTTGAGGCCCGCCAGGAATTGGAGAACTATATTTCTTCCATCGAATCGAACATCACAGACCCTGGTGTTGCCATGAAGTTCAAGCGTGGGGCTAAAGAGCGTATCGAGGCTGCACTTTCTGATGCAATGGAAAAATTGGAGGTAGAGGATGCCTCCGCGGATGATCTTAGAAAGGCGGAACTTGGTCTCAAACGAGTTGTCAACAAGGCGATGACATCGCGGTAGGTAAAAGCTTGGAAAAGCATTTGTCAACATAACCCATTGCCCTGTCATTAAATACAATATTAAAAGCCCATTTAGATTATACAGCAGCCACGACCTGGTTTGATCTCGTAGGATTGTGCATCGAATGTTGCTTTGTATCCCCATTTGCCGCTTGAATGTGCATTTTGTTAACGGAATCCAACATCAGATTCAAGGTTTGTGCGTTGTCGTTGGTTGATTTATGCTCGGAATCCTGCGGCAGATTTTCGGCGTGAGGATCTTCACTACTTGTCAAATTGTTCTTGAGCTGAATTCCAACAGCCTTTATCTTCTTCTTTCCTCTCATTGCACTTCCCCATATCTCCAGTCCAGCAAGAATTGTGTAGGATCGCGAAATGGATACATGGCTCATGTCGACGTTCTTCGCATGAAGAGACTTAACAAACTTTCGGAAATGTTTTGTAGTGCACCGATAATGGCCAGAAAGTGGAGATAAACTCGCCAAGCAGCCTTTCTTTACTTTGATGAGTCCTGCAGCAGCCAGCCTTGCTCCATGTAAGAATGAAGAGTGTTGAAAGGCTCCACTCTGCTTGATACCAATGTAGAGCCGAAAGCGGGTGTCTGAGACGAAAATCCAAGTGTTTGGCCGCGTTGTTTTCCGTAAGAGACGATTCATTATAGCGGTGGGCGTACTTTGAGACGCTGGCTCGTTTTTGCCAACATTAACGTACTTGTCAGCTCGCTCCTTTCCATCGGCGGAGTATTCACTAGCATCAGAGGCAGAATATTGTGAGGATATAATGGACTTGTCTTCATTCTCATCACATCGTTCACTATTGACGCATGGAGTAGCTTCATCACTGACCGGAAAAATTCCGTCCTCACTATCGGTATAGAATTTTGATGTATCAACCGGCTCTCCGTTTTTGGCCCACGTCAAATGTCCTTGTTCATCAACTCGAAGACCTTGCTCGTTCCTCTCGAGATAAATAGCGAACTCGTTCATTGTCTAGGCGCTCGCGTGGAC
>JAABUO010000540.1_pt1 | contig 69942 bp, 57 predicted proteins | sample 5559291 | NCBI WGS metagenome assembly JAABUO01 (sample SAMN10711878, study PRJNA513372) | rock metagenome | isolation source: Antarctica rocks | place: Antarctica: Victoria Land, Finger Mt sud | reverse complement strand
AGGAATGGCCCACCTTATCCCGAAGTTACGAGAGTTAATTTGCCGAGTTCCTTAATGATTGTTCACTCGAACGCCTTCGTATTCTCTACTTGCTTACTTGTGTTAGTATTTAGGTACGGTTGTGTTTATGAAAATTAAATAATCATACAAGTTTAATTTTTCCAGAACATTTATCACTTTAGCACCTGCTATTTCTAATTGTGCACAAATGTTATTTGTCAATAAACTTAAGGTTTGCTCATCGTTTAGTCCTTTAGGTACCAGGTAGTACACTATAAACATTGCTGTTAGTTTAGTATACCAGACCACTACATAAACTTAGAGGCCGTTACTTTATTAAATACCATAAGCTTTAGGCGAGGGTATAACACCCTTTATCGTTACTCATGTCAGCATTCTCACTTGGGTTACCTATAATTACAGATTAATAGTATCATCTCATTTTACCATCTCATGTTATATTTATATATCTTAAAAAGAAAAAATCTTAGGTATGCCCAATGTTCCGCTACCCCATAAATACAATATATAACTTAGATATATAAATAAATATAGACAAGGTCTGGGTATCTTGTTTAGATCCGTTAAATTTTCGGTGCTATTCTCCAAATAAATTGTTTAAACAATTTATTTTTTTTTACATAAACCAGTGCTCTGCTACGAGGTCTTCAAAAAATGGCCGCTCCTAAGCCTATTTCCTGGACAGATTGGACAATAACTACCTTCATTTCACTTAACAAAAATTTTGGAACCTTATTAACTCTTGTTCTGGGCTGTTTCCCTTTAGACATACAACCTTAGCGTACTATGTCTGATTATTCAATATTCATCATAACCCTTCCGAGAACAAATACTCACTGATAAAGCCTTCACGACCCCCCAATGTCTACAAATAGCATATTAATATATGCAAGTTGTATGAGATCACAATTCTGTACCTGCTATGATGTTATTTAAATTACCTACCAGTATAGGTTTCGCGGAAAACCAGCTATCCTAGTCAGTTTTGTCTTTCACTAACTTACCACAATTCTTCGGATATCTTTACAACGATAACCCGTTCGGGCTTTTATAACCCTGATTGTGGTAAGATCACTAGGCTTCGGGTCTAATCTTAGATACTATATCATTATGTCATAATTGGTTTATCTTAGCATTACTGCTCGCATCTAATATTAACTTACTGACCCATTATGCAAAAGGTACGCTCTTATTGTTAATTTAAACTTTGCTCGAGCTGCTTATAAAACTACTACTTCTTCCTTTCCCTCACGGTACTTTACACTATCGCTTATATATCATATTTAGCCTTAGAGGAAGGTTCCCCTTTATATTCAAACAGGTTTGTACTCCATTTTACTTAATAGGCTTTTCTTTTTTCATTCTCACTACTTGCAGAATCTCGTTTGATTTATTTTCCTGAAGCTAATAAGATATTTCAATTCACTTCGTTTATTGCTTTTTTCAGTAAATACTGAAAAAATTAATTTATTTAAAATTAGAGCATATGGGCTTACATATAAATGGCCCAATGATTTAAACAGCCGCCCTTTTAAGGGCAACAACTCTCTTTGATATATAGCTATGAGTCCATAATAATTTCTTTTTATACTTGTTGTCATAAAATTTATTTTATGACAAAATAATACTATCCATATCATTTACATCACTGTTATATTTTATACATTAAAGTAAATTTTATTATTATATAAATCGGGTCATTATGATTCGAACATAACAATTCCTCAACCCAAATGAGGCGCCTAACCAACCTGGCTCTAACCCGTTTAATTATAAGTATAAAATAAAAAGTTAGAATAAACAGAGAATATCCGATTCGAACGGATGTGGTCAAATTGACCATATAAGTTTCAAGCTTATCACTATAATCCACTCAGTCAATTCTCTGATTGTTTTTTTATATAATATATTTTTTATACTGTTGATTCCTTAGTGACTTGAACACTAAACCTACTCTTATCAAAAGTATACTTTACCTATTAAGTTAAGGAACCTAAAAAAAAATAATTACAAAAAAAAATTTTTTTTAGCTATTTTTTATATACTTATAAAAATAATTGATAACTAAAAGTGTATAATATTGAACTGTAAACATTTTTAGTTTATCTTAAAGCTAAAAGACGCATATAAAGATTAAACTTTTCTATTTTAGAAATTTCTCGTTATCAGTTGTTGCCATAGTGTATATTATTTAACCAATAACCAGATATAACATCTAAAGTTTTAAAAACGTTATTGTAAAACCAACTTTTATTTAAAAATAAAAAACAGAGAACATTTCTATATTACAAGAGCACTCAGATTTGAACTGAGAATTTGAAGTTTGAAGCTTCCTACTTTACCAGTTAAACTATGCTCTTAACCATATGCAGTAAATATTACCTAGCATATGTGTTGTAAAACAAGTACCCCGTATTATAACTAAAAAGACCCAATTAATAGCTAACAATAAACAGTTAAATTATCCTTTAATACTTTTTTATGTAAATTAGCTAAGCTTGTGCAGAATAAGCTTGTTTTATATAAATTATATACGGAAAAAAGATGATTCGAACATCCAGGTGTTAATTACACAATATTTAGCAAATATCTCGCTTTACCAATAGCAACTTTTCCTTATTTACTTTATAATATCTAATAAATATTTATATAATAAAAAACCGAGCTAGACCGGGATCGAACCGATATAATTTTTCTTGACAAGAAAATACTCTACCAATTAAGCTACTAGCCCTAGGTGTAAAATTGTACGGCCAACCGAATTTGAATCGGCACACATCGTTTGGAAGACGAACGGTCTACCATTAACCTATAGCCGTTATGTTTTTTTTTATTAGATCAGGTGGACTATAAGCCACATAGTTATTATTAAAAGCCAAATATTTCGTATTTAAATAATAGCCTAATGTCTGCTTAGTATTTTACATAAATTGGAAACACAAGAGGGATATTATCTAGAGATAATATTGGAAACACAATAGGTATATTATATGGAGAAAATATTGGAAAGATAAATATAAAATATGATAATAATAAACCAATTGTAAGCATTACAAAGATTAAAAGTCAATTAAATTTAGGCAAACGATTTCTTATAGATTGTTTTACATCTAACTTGTCTGATTCAGCAGGTAGTTTAGAAAGATCTGATCTTCGTTCTTGCTCTTGCTCTTGCTCTTGTTCTTGCTCTTGCTCTTGTTCTTGCTCTTGCTCTTGTTGTTCTTGTTCTTGTTCTTGTTGTTGCTCTTGCTCAACAATATGTTTTGTTTCCTCATACTCTTGTTCAAGACGAAATAATTCTTCTATCTTTTTATCCTTTACCCTCTCTAAATCAGTAGCTCCATTAGGAGTTAAAGAATTACCATAACTTTCTCCGGATGGTATCACATCCTCTAATCATTCTAGAAAATCTTCTTGCTGCTCTATATCTTGTTTAATCTCTTCCAGAGATCTAACAAGTACTATAGAATCGTACAAGCTTAAAATTAAGACCCTCAATAATAGATAGAAATAAAAAGAAAAAGTCATACAACATCCACAAAATGCCAATAAAGTATACCTGATTCCAAACCCAGATGATGATTTTCAGTCAAATGGTAAGCGAGCAAACGTCACAAACCCACCGCAATAAATGCTGTACCTATAATTACATGTAACCCATGAAAACCAGTTCCAAAATAAAAACAAGATCCGAATGTACCGTCTGAGATAGTAAACGAAGATACTGAATACTCTATACCTTGTAATGCAGTAAATACAAGAGCTAGTACTACTGTTAAAACCAAACCTTGCAGAGCTCCACTTCTTATACCCTGTATTAAAGAGTGGTGAGCGTAAGTGACTGTAAAGCCAGATGACAATAGTATCACTGTGTTAAGTAAAGGTAATTCAAAAGGGTTAACTGCTTCTATACCCATTGGAGGTCACTGAGCTCCTAATTCAACAGTGGGAGACAGTGCACTATGGAAAAAAGTTCAAAAAATGGCTAAGAAAAATAAAGCTTCACTAACTATAAATAAAGCAACACCCATATTTAAACCTCTTTGCACAGCTAAAGTATGATTACCCATATATGTACCTTCTGATATAATATCTCTAAATCAAAAAGACATTGAGCAAATTAAAGATATAAGTGCCAATGGTGAAGAGTCTACTGCATTAGTAAAACCATGCGCAGTTAAAACCCCAGAAGTTGTAAGTGCATAAAGAGAAACACAAGTCAGTATTGGTCATGGTGAAGGAGATACCAGATGAAACGGGTGAGCTTGAAAATTGCTTCTTATTAAGTTTGTCATTTATTATGATTATGATTAATTTAAATTTTTCGTATATACTATTAAAACATTTTTATTAATATTACTATTTATATAAAAAAAAATTCTTTTAAGGAATAGGTGATTTGAACACCTAACATACCGTGTGTAAAACGGTTGCTCTACCATTGAACTAATCCCTTATAACTGTTAATAACAATAACTTTTACCTTTTATATTAAAAAAATTAGTTTTAAACAATATAGGCTAAGTATATTAGCCTATAGGCAATATCTGTTAAACAAATTGCTAATATAGGATATATATTAAAAGACTAGTTATATACAAGGTATATGTTAAAGGACTAGTTATATACAAGGCATATGATAAACAGATTAGGGTATATGTTAAGCGTTTAGCAGATAATATGCTTATATAACGCTTTATATAAAGTTAGTTAAATAATATATAAGTGGGTATATGTTAAACAGTTACATACAACATTTACAAGGCAATAGTTAGTATATACATTTATGTTTATATTAAAACAGTATATTTAAGACCTACGGGACTTGAACCCATATAATGATGATTAAAAGTCACATATTTTACCAATTAAACTAAAGTCTCTAGCTATGTATATATATAACAATATATATAACTATACATAACTATCTGTTTGTTCATGAAAACCTAAATATAATAAATATATTTATTTATATATAAAAACTATAAAAATAATTTAAAAGCTAAAGATAATCAGATGATAATATAAAAGCTAAAAAACAGACTAGATTAAAACTTAATAACAATAAAGTTATATTTTAATCTTTTTGTTTTATTGTTATAACAATAGCACCAACCATAGCTAATAGTAATATAATAGATGTTATAATAAGTCATATTGAATAACTAGTATACATAATATTACCTATACTAGAAATGTGTGTGCTTTCTGCCATATTACCGTCTCAAGTGTTACTAGTAACAAATGCTATTCCGCCACTGTAATTATAAATATAAAAAAAATTGTTAAAATAATTAATAACCTTATTAAATAAGGTTAGGTTATTTATATCAATAGTATAATTATTTAAAGCTGTTAAACTGTATGGCAATATTTGATAAACAAGATAATAAAAAGATATACCTGTTATTACTGCTAACGGTATACTATTATTACTGTCACTAAATAGTTCAGATATCCTAACATTGATTAACATTAATATAAATAGAAATAATATTGAAACAGCTCCAACATAAACTAATAAATATGATAGACCTATAAAACTTATACCTAAAGCTAGAAGATACCCTGCTATAGCTAAGAACAAACCTATTAAAAATAACACAGATACTATAGGGTTTTTGCTTATTATTACAGATATTCCAGATATTATGGAAAGCAAACAAGTAAAATCTAAAAACTCAGCTCTGTATCCATTAGTAAAAGTTTCATTTACTACATATAAAGTATTCATTTTATTAATTATAAAGTTTATATCTAACTGAATATAATTTATTACTATAGATAATAATAAAGTGTTATTTACTATAGTAAATAATAGTTAATGTAAAAAGCTTTAAATTTATACCTAGATAAAAATAAGCCTTTTAGATATAATCCAAAAAAAAAGTTACATTAAAATATATATATAAATTTTTGTTTTTTATTGTGTCATGCAAAAAAAAGATTTTTTAATCTAATCTATTTATATTATACATGTACAAGATTCGAACTTGCAATCCTTATGTCCGTAGCACAATGCTTTACCAATTAAGCTAACATGCATAATAATATATATTATCCTAATCTTTATACAAGAAAACAGCTATATTAATTACACTAAGGATACCACAATATTTTATATAGAGCCCTTAAAGTGAATCGAACACTTATACAAATATTAACAGTATTCTGCTCTACCATTGAGCTATAAGAGCTAAAATGTGTGAAAAAAAAAAACGGTTTGCTTATGTTACATATAATGCTAATAAGTGTCAGTAGTTAATTAAAACACAATCTAAACCATAATTAATTATTATAAACTAAGAATTAACCTGTAAATTTAAAGGTAAAGATATATTGTTTATAATAATATATGGTTGTCTACCATTTAAAATATAAATTAATATAGTTAATTTATATATCATTAATAATTTATAAGTTAATTATATAATAATAAGTATAAATAAAAGATATATATAGTTTTATATAAAAATAACTTAATATATGTAAGATTAAAACAATAACATATAATTGTAAAAACTAATTTTTTTAGTTTAAAATGGTGTGTATATACTAGAGTACAATCCTTTAAATGAATAACTTAAATGGCTATCATTAACTAACTAAAAATCTAGAGATAAGTCTAACACCCTGGCTATTATAACCAGAACCAGTACAATGTGCTATAGACTAGAAGACAAGAGATTCGAACTCTTAAAAGTTTATAACTATTGAGTTTACAGCTCAACCCATCTCACCTATAATGGGAGTCTCCTTTATTGTATAAAAATAAATGTATTATAACTATAAATATTACCAAAAAAAGGATAAATTTATAATGAACAATTTCTGTAATAAAGTAACTATAAAACAACAGTTTATTATATATTAAAGAACATACAATAGTACAGTAGTAGCTAATACCTGTGTTTTTACATAACAACTTAATTTATATTTTTATTTTTATATTAGTTTATAAACAAAGATATCAACCACTTATATAGCTATTATAATTGACAAACTAATTATAGCTCTGATCTAAAAGTTTTAAAATTTAGTTTATATTAAGGCAATATAAGATGTAGTACATCTACTTGTTTTGTCTAAAGTAGCTTTACTGTGAGTATATTATAAGGTTTTAATATATCAAATAAGTAATACTATTGTTTAATATATACATATTTGATTAAGCAATACTCCAAAATACCTTAAAATTTTTTTCTTTATATTTTAATATAGATAAGTTAACCTGCATATAATTTTATATGTATTATAATTAAAATAAAAAAAAAGTCTCTAGGGTAAATTTAGATAGTATCCTACCTATGTTTTGTTTTTTTAAAATTTGTTACTCAATATAAGTCTAAATTACCTTAAAATATATGTTTTTGATATAAATTTATTGTTTAATATTTGCAATTTTATTAGTATAACTATAGTTAGTAATAGAAAAGTTTAAACATTTATTATACAAAATAGAAATATAAGGTTTGTACATATCGTATATTAAATATAATACCTACTTTATTGCTAAGATAAAGTAATAATTTTATTATTATTTATTTTGGATATTAAACCTAACACTCCTCTAAATGTATAATATATAATATTATACATATATATGGCTCTATATTAAGGAAGAGTTAATTTTAACATAAGCTGAGTTCTTTTCTATAGTAATAGTTACTAACTTTGACAGATATCTGCTAATATAATTATTGCTATTTTAAATAAGGGAATAAGGGAAGAAGGAAGAGAATCGAACTCTTGAGGTAAAAGTATTTTTAATATAGAGTAGTTACTTAAATAGCTTTAAATATTGAGTTAACAGCTCAATCCATTATACCAACAAACGGAGCCTTCTTTTTTTTTTTAAGATATATTACTATTTTAATATAATAAAACATGTATATTATTGAATAAAATAATACACCTTCCTAAATATTAATATATCTATCAGAAGATCTTGTGGCAAAGAGAGTAAGGGACAGGAGTATTGTTAATTATCATCAATCCCGTGCAATTTCCACTACACGAACCATATTTCGACTTAACACTAATCAGAATCGCGCATACGAAGATTACTTGTCTACATTTCTAGATCTATTTACCTAGATTATAAGAAAACACCAACCAAACTTATTGCACACACTCCTTTCAGCGCTTGACGAGTTGTTAGTACCTATCTGAGATAAAATCCACCGTGACGTACTTATTCACGATTACTAGTAATTCCTTTTTCATGTAGTCGAATTACAGACTACAATCCATGTTTTTTCCATTTTTGGAGGATTAGCTCAATTTCACAATTTCGCATCCCTTTGTAAGGCATATGTGGCACGTCTATAGCCCACAATATTAAGGCCATGATGACTTGTCTTAGTCCCTTTTATCATTTTCAATATAGCGGTGAGCTACTTTATATAAAAATAAAGTAAGGGTTTACGTTAATTTAATGGAACTAACCAAAATCTCACGACATTAACTGAAGACAGCCGTGCAGCGCTTGTAAACATATAATTAATTCAAATTGTGGTAAGGTTTTTTGCGGACCATCTAATTAAACAACATACTTCACTACTGGTTTCAGAAACGGTCTAATGATTTCAATTCCAATGTTGCCAAATTACTCTTGAGGTGGAATGCTTACACTTTCATTTATAGAATAAATTAAATCTAATCTATGACATTCATCATTGTCTGCTTAGACTACTGGGGTATCTAATCCTGTTCGAGACACAAAGCCTTCGTCCTTCAACGTCAGTTATTACATAAGAAGATGCTTTCGCCTAAACCTGTGCCATGTTTGGTATGATAGAATTTTATCTCTACACCAACAGTACTTTTATACTTCCTTACATCAAACTCTAGTATATTAGTTCCCTTTTTGGGCTTGATCTACCGTCTAAGTACCCTTTAAACCTATTAAAGATGAATAACACTAGTCTTTTACGTATTACCGCGACTGCTGGCACGTAATTTGGTCAAGACACATAGATAGATAATGTCATTATCATACTTCTACCTAGAATTTTATTCGACAGAGTCGATTTTGCACTAAGTTATTGTTAGTGCAACCAGCTATTGCCGTTCATTCCTCCAAGTTGCTGGTTCAGCCGTTAGGCTATTGACCAATATTCCTCACTGCTGTAATTAACATCATGGGCTTTATTCAGGCCCATTGTGATCGATCAACCTTTCAGTTTCGACTACGCGTATTAAGCTAGTTAAGCATTTACCTTAACTACTACTACCCGAGATACAAACTTCTTAAAGCAAAACCACCTATTAAGGTGTGAGTTTCTTTATTAATATAAGGTATTTTTCGCCTTACTTTAAGGTGGTTATAATATCTTTTACTCACCTGTACACCACTACTAATTAAATTATAAATATAATAAAACTAGTCGTTCGATTAGCATGTGTCAAGCATTTGGACAGCGTTCATTCAGAGCCATCATCAAACTCTCTTTTTATTTCTCTTTTTTTTTTATTTTCTGGTTGATTGATTGTATAATAAATATGTTTTGCTAATGCAAATGGTAAACCTAATGCTAAATTAATTTTTTTTTTAATCCACTTTGTGACCTCCAAACGATAATACCTAGACCACTTTTACATATATATTTATATTATGAATCATGTGTAGTAAATATATTACTACTACTATTAATGTATTTTATAAATATAAAAGATTTTTACAAAATAATTGTATATATTATACATTAATAAAAATGTATCTTGTAATAAAATTATTATTATTAAATATTACTATCTAAGGGTACAAATAAGCCAGTTCCTGTAATTGAGTATGAAACCAAAAAAATGCTAAGAATAGGGTTGTTAGTTCGCCATTATACAATACTAATAAAAAAGCTAAATTATCTTTTTAGATATATAACAAGTATAATTTGTATTTTCTGTTAAGAAACCAAGGTTTTCATCTTTGCATAAAGTATTAGACACGTTTAGTTATAGAATTATGCATAAACCTAATAAGCTCTGGACTTTCCTACACCATTTAATTAAAAATGGGATTACACAATGTATACCACATAGATCATTATAATACCTAAAAATCTTATGATTACAAAAGTGATTTTTTATTAATAATATATTATTAGTACTACTATTAATGTTTTTTATATATAGTTTAAACTATGAAAATATAAAACTTGGTAATTTAATGTGTTAAAGTATAAAAATCAGTATTGTAAGCTATGAATAATAAAATAACCTCTATTATAACAACAAACAATAATAAACATACGATTTAAAAGTTAAAGTGTGAGGTTAAGTATATTAGTAAAATATAGGGAATTTTACTTATCATCAATAAATTTTGTAATAAATCATTGTAAAGTTGTGGCATTAAGAGGTGTAAGCAATAAATAACCTAAAAAAAAGGGGTATATATATTAATGAATGGTAAGTATCCCATTGCAAATATGTCAGTCATTATATCTAATATATCATTATAGTTTATATTAGTGTAAATCTAAAGCATCTTTAATATAACTAGAAGTTAAAACAACAAAAACTTGTGCTTGTATGAAAGCTATACCTAATTCTAATCCTGAAAACGCTATAATAAATGCTAATGGTATTAAACCTAGAAAGAAAAAAATAAAACCTGAAGTCATTATATTATAAGCAAAACCACCTAAGATATTAAGTAACATGTGACCTGATAGTATATTTGCTGCCAATCTAAGCCCAAGAGAAACATTTCTTGCTAAATAAGAAATAAATTCTATTAATACCAATAGAGGCAATAATGCTAAAGGACAGCCAGCAGGCACAAATAAAGAGAAAAATTTAAAACCATGTTTTTGAAAACCTAATATAGTAGCACCTAATACAACTGTAAAACTAACGGAAAATGTTAAGATAAAATGAGAAGTTGAGGCAAAACTATAGGGAACCATACCTATTAAATTATTTATTAGGATAAATATAAATAATGCATAGATAAAAGGAAAATAAATTTGCCCCTTATTAGCGTTTATTTGATTTATTACTATACTGTGTACAGTAGCATATACAGATTCTTGACTAATTGATCAACCATCAGCTACAACTTTATTGTAATTTGTAGCCAAAAAGCTTGCAGTTAGGGCAAGTAAAGAAGCAATCATTAAATAAAGTCCTACATTAGTTAAAGAAATATGTAGATTAGCTAAAATAGGGAAATCTAAACTAACTAAGGGCCTAATTTCAAACTGATCTAGAGGGCTAGAAATTTCTTGGAAAATAAAGCTTTTCACTTAAGGGTAATTATTATAATATACATTTATATATAGACTGTGTTCTGATACTAAATATCAGAGTGATATAAGGATAAGATGAAACCTAAAAATTTTATTTAACAATACATACAGTTATATTGCTTGCTTATAAATATGTAATTAATTACATAGTTTAATATTTTTATATTACGTATTGCTGATATTGCTTATATTATTATTAATAAGTATGAATTTAACCAGCAATGATATTTAAATATTAGTCTTAAAATGGGTTATAGTATTATCAGCTATAAAACTAAAACTAATTAATCATAACTTTAAAATAAGCTAAAATATGTGATAACTATACATATGTTTGTTAATAAAAACAGTTTTGTTTTAAAAACCTTTTTTTTTTTGTTTTTTAACAAAATACATAGTATATTACTTATAATGTGTAGATCATAGTTTATAATATTATAACATAAGTAGCAATAGGTTATAGTAAACATATCTATAACATTAAATATAATTATAATTTGCTTATAAAAACGCGTGTTGTAAACAAACGTACGAATCTAGGTAAAATATACTTTGAAGATACATATATCATAAGCATAAGTAGTATAAAAGCGAAAGTAACTTGGTTTATAAAATAAAAAGGTACTAATTGTGGCATACTTTGTTGAATTTTAAAAAATGTAGGTGCTATCATTTATGATTATGAAATATGCATCGAAATCTAATTAAAGATGGAGGTTTATAGGGTTAATCTTGGATATAGTGTTTATATTATTTTTAATAGTAATATATCTTATATTACTATTAAAAAAATTAGTAGATATGTAAGTAATTACACTCATACTAATAATAATATACGTATAAATATTACTATATTTTACATAATAAGTCAATTTTTAGTTTAATGTAAAGCCTATATTTAATGTTTTTTAGCTCTTTTAGCTTTTTTGTATTCATTAAGTATATCTTTGTGTAATTTTACACGAGCTTCCAATTGTATTTCTTTTTCTTTTGTTGATAAAGTTTTATCCTTAGCTATTTTGTTCCTATCCACCGTATAAGATGGATCTTTAGCTCTATGGACTCTATTGTAAAGTATTCTACGTTCATGTTTAGGAGTATAATTAGAATCAATGAATCTATCTCCTAATTCTATTTTTCTTTCATTAACAATTTGTTGTCTTGCTTTTTTCATCATAAGTGTTACATTTATATCGTCAACCCTGTCGTCTATATAATATTGTCCACATAGTTCTTTAAATCTAAGATTAACTGCATCTTTAAAATTTTCAACAGATGAGTAAGCCAATTTAGGTCAAACAGAGTCTAGTTTATCTGTTTGATATGCATTTTTTAATTCTGATTCTGATGTATTGGTAACTACTGGTTCAGAATTAAATACTGTATTATGACTTTTATTGAGGGCTTTTTCCTTATTTACTAAATTCTGACCTTTCTTTATCGCATCTAATTCTAGAATTTTCGAATAAATTGCTTTTCGTTGATTACCTAGATAATCATTAAGCTCAATTAAACCTTGATGTACATTATATTTGTTACCACTATCCTCGTCGAAGTATGAACCATATTCTGTTATTATACGATATAAAGCTGAATCTTTTCTATAGAAGTAACCTTGATTTATTGGTCCACCACTAGGATTAAGTAAATCTATAGAACTAGATATATCAGCTAAGTCCTCTTCATATATAGATAAATCATTCATAAGCAACTCATAGTCTGTATCAATAACCTTTTCAGAATAAATAATATTAGACTGTTGAGCTAATTCCTCTGGAGTAATAAGATTTAGAACAGCTTGATCATGCGCTCTCTCTAATTCAGATGTATCTGTATCTATTTCCATTTGAACCAACTCTTGAGCACTCTCTTCATTATCTCATGCTCTCATATCCTCCTGTGTGGCTTTACCTTTACCTTTATTATTGCTATTATTAAATTCATCACCGTCTGGGTTTTGGTTTGGTAAATTCATCATAAAAACAAAAGGGTTTAATAAATCAGGAGAAATGTTATTGATAAAATTATTTGTTTTTATATCTAGGTTATAGTTATTAACATTTGCTCCTAGATCAAAAATATCAAATGGTGAAGATATCTTTTGTTTATTATTAACAGTAAATTCAGAAACCTTTTTTTCTATTAAAAGACAATCAGAAAATGCTTTATAACAAGTTGTATCTTTTAATAAACCATTGCTGTTAGAAAGAGCTGAAATCTCTAAAGCTTTTGGTTTTATAACAAGATTATTGTTTGATTTGTTAAAGTAACCTGATTTAGGTAAAAAGCCTAATTTATCTACATGTAATATTTGTGTATCTATATTAGGTATATTAACTACAGATAATCTGTCTATAGCTATAAAATTAGATCTGTCATTGTATGTAAACATAAGACATGATGATCTTTTGTTAGCACACTGTATTGCAGATATTATGACAGAATTAGGTTTATTATTACACATAGTAAGGGCTAAAAAATTAATTTTAGTAATATATTTAATATTACTGTTATTTAATGGTATAGCTGTATTATTATACCTAAATTTAGCTACGGGTGAGTTAAAAAAAACAGAATTATTGTGAATTTTTATAAATACAAGTTTATTCACGAGAGGTAATCTCTTTAAGAATTTTAATGTATTTTTCTCAACAGAGTCTATATGTTTATTAACATGAGTGTATTCATTTAGAATAATTAAATAAGGTAGTAGTAAAGGCATTAAATACATAGCTGTTGTTTTTGCTAATAATAATAAAATAAAACTGTGACCAATGTTGCATATATTACACTTAGAAAAAAATTTTTTACCATTAATATAACAATTACTAATATTATAACAAATACTTATATACAATACATAAATAAATAATTCAATTGATTTATCAGGAGATAAAAAAGAATCGTAATATATATAATATAATAGATTAGGCAATAATACAAAAAAACTTGTTAAAAAGAAAATTTTTAACAACGTTAAGCTAAATAAATGTATAAATCTATCTTTTATTTTAGTTTTATAAGATAATCTTGATATAAACTCTTGTGGTAATGTTTTTTTAATACTATTTATTAGAAGTATTTTTTTTAACATAAAAGCATATAAAGATATAAGTATAAATAAAAGCACTGTGTTTACAAAATACAGATATATAATATATATGTTAATACTAGAACATAATTTTATAACATTGCTTATTGGCAATCTAATAGAAGTACAATATATAATACCTATAGTAAAGATAAACACCCCCATTAAAAAAACACCTAAAAAGTTAATATTTAAAGAATTATAACAATTTTTTCTTAATGTATCAAATTCTCTTTTATTTATCTGTGAGAATGTATAACTAAAAACAAGAGAACAATATTTTTTAACATTCGTATATGTATAATGATATAAATTTTTTACTGACATTTTTTTTATATAATAAATACATGATAAATAACAGATGAAACAGAGTAATGCAAACCATCCAAAACAGGAGCGGGATATATACCTAATATTACAGTAGGCAAAACCAAAGTTAATAATATGATAAATTCACGTTTATTTAAATCAAATATGTTAACATTAAAAAACTTGGAGTAAGACCCTGCAAAAGCTATTCTGTTAAACATATATATGGTATAACCTGCACTAAATACGATGCTAGAACTAGCAAAAATACCAAGCATAGGTAATCTTTCAAATATACCATACAATGAAAGGAACTCACCAACAAAATTTAATGTAAGTGGTGTACCAGCATTACCTAAACATAATATAAAAAATATAACAGAAAATAAAGGCATTAATTGAGCTATACCTCTATAGTATGTTATTAATCTTGTAGAAGTTCTATCATATAAGACACCACCTGCACATATAAATAAACCAGAGGAAACAAATCCATGGGCTAACCCTAAGGTAATACCACCTTCTATTCCTTGTATTGTATTACTAAACACACCTAGTAAATAAACTGCAGCATGACAAACAGATGAATAAGCTATAAGCTCTTTAATATCTGTAGTTCTTAGAGTACTTAAACTGGCATATATAATGGTTATAACACCTATTATATAAATTATATTAATATAATTTAGGGAAGCTTTAGCTAATAATGGTAAAATTAATCTAAAGATACCATATAAACTTAATTTTAACACTATTCCAGCTAAAATAATACTACCTCCTAAAGGTGATTCAACATGAGCTTTTAAAAGTCAGGTGTTAAAAAAAATTGTGGGTGTTTTAATGGCAAAAGCTATAAATACCCCTATTAACAAAAAAAACTGAGTAAAATAATTGAAATTAGTTTTATATAAAGCATCAAAATCTGTAGTACCCATTGTTGAAGACATTGTAACAATAGATAATAATAAAAATAAAGATCCAAATAATGTGTATAAAAATAAGTAAAAACTTGCTCTTACCCTGTTACTTGAACCAAATAGTCCTATTAATATAAATAAGGGAGGTAATATACTTTCAAAAAATATATAAAATAATAATATATCTAATACTAAAAAAACTGCTAATAACAGTGTTTCTAGTAATAGAATTATTATTATATATGATCTTATGTTTTCAGATATGGATGTCCAATTAGACAATAATGAAATAGGTATTATAATAGTTGTTAATAACACAAAATATATGGATAAACCATCTATACCTAAATAAAAATCAAAAGAATTTATTTGGTGATATTCTTGTACAAATTGAAATTGATTATTACTAGAATCAAACAATATAAAAATGATTAAACTAACAAATAAGTTTATTATAGAGGTAGCTAATGCAGTAAATTTAATTCGTTTAATATTTATATCTGATAAATCATATGACAAACCAGTAGAAATAATAAATATACCTATCATAGGTATTAATAATAAAAGTAAAAGTAACATAAATAAAAAGATATATATTTGAGAAATTTCCCACAATATCACTCGTATTATCGCTTAGATAAATGAGCAACAGCTAGTAACACCCTATATATCTAGAGGGTATATTATTTACATAACTTTAAAAGTAGTTTAATTTTAAACTACCAAGTAATATGGCGCAAAAAAAGAACTAGACTATAATACACAAATAACATATGTAATAATTATATTATAATAAAGACACATTACAGGGTATTATTTCAAAGCTATATAAAATACAAGGAACTAATATTATAAAGGCTATAACTATGGGCAATAGTATGGTTCAACAAAATGACATTAATTGGTCAAATCGTATCCTAGGAAAAGAAGCTCTAGCTCATATAAAAACGAAAATCATAATACAAGTTTTGAGCCCTAAAGTAAGACCTGATAGCATTCCTTCTATTAAAGGGTCAGATAATAAAGTTTCATTATCAGTATGTACTATACTTATATAAGAGTCAAAATCAATAAATTGAATAAAATAAACTAAAGGCATAAGATTTAACAAATAACCACCTAAAAATAATATACTTATTAATATACAAATAAGTACAATGCTAGCATATTCAGCCAAAAAGAAAAAGACAAATATAACTGCAGCATGCTCTGTCATAAAACCACTAACAAGTTCAGATTCCAATAATAATAATATACAGGGGTAAGTTCTATAAATATATAATATATTTATTGTTTACTTTAAAACGATATGTTTTATTCTAAATAAGACCTGAATTTAAATATTTACCCACTGTTACTCTAGAGATATTTAAATGTTTAGCTAATTCTACGTTATTATTAAACTTTAAAATTATCACTTAAATCATAAATACCTACTCCATTAGGATGTTTACTAATTTTATCACTTATTTTTTCCTTAGTTGTATTACAATGTTGCTTACCGTACATAGGATTTAATTTCCCAGGTTTACTAATTAAATTTAATGCACTATCTTTATGCTTTTTACCATACATAGGATGATTAGATTTATCTATAAATCTTTTTAACATTTTTAATTTAGCTTCGTAGGTATGTTTATAACCAGTAAGGCTTGTTGCTGTTATCATAAAATTACATAAACTGTCCAAGGGATATTTTGATATGTAATTTGTTTCTAAGTCAGTAAAAGCTTTATTACTGATAACTTTACAGTAGTATGTAAAATATTTATATACACACAATTTAAATTTATCTAAACCATGCATTACTATAGCATTATGTAATACTATATTTAATTTTTTATTAGAAATATGTTAAACAAGTCTTAAATACAAATTTTTACCACTACGGATATATCGTTTATTAATGGTATTTACAAAACAATAAATACCTGTTTTATTACTTAATTGTTCACCATAAGATAAAATTAAATTATTATCATCCAATTTATGGATAATTTTTATAGGTACTGGAACGCTTAAAACCAAAGATGAATTAAATGATAAAAAAGGTAAAAATGAATTAGAGTAGTTTCTTTTTGCAGTTGTGAAATGTGTACACCTTATTTTGTAGTTGTTACATAAATAAGGCATAAATTTCACGCCAGATATTATTATTGCATTTACATACAAGGTTGGACTATATCTTATTAAATACAAATGTATGTTAAATGATTGCGTGTAGTCTCTGAAGATAATATTAAGATATACTAATATCTTTTGATATTGTTTCCTGCTGATTGTCCTTTATATTATTATAAATATAAAGGGATTTCCAGCATATAGCAATCTTTTACGAGACCAAATCATATTATGTTTAGTAAATAGCCTCGGCTAAATCAAAAGGAGCTCTATTTGTTTCTGCAACAGATCCTATAAAAAATATTATAAAGATAGGTAATAACGGTATTATAAACCAAACTGCTCTTTGAGCTTCAATATTAACAGTTAAACTTAAACTACCTGTGAATAATATAACTAATAAGATAGCAGAGCTTAAAATTAGTTCATAGCTAATTAACTGGGCAGTACTTCTTAGAGAACCTAAGAACGCATACTTGGAATTAGCAGATCAACCTGCTAGTAATATCCCATAAGTAGATAATGATGAAACAGCTAACAAATAAAGTATACCTAAATTAAAGTCTGATATTGCTAAACCAGGACCATATGGTACTACAGCATAGCCTAATAATGAAAATATTAAAGTTATAACTGGACCAAGAAAAAATAAAATTATATTTGCTTGTGTGGGCGATATGTACTCTTTTAAAAGAAGTTTTAAAGCATCTGCAAACGCTTGTAGTAGCCCGTAGTATCCTACAATATTAGGGCCTAGTCTTCTCTGCATACTGGCCATGGTTTTTCTTTCTGCTACTGTTACAAACGCTACAGTTAGTAATACAGGCACAGTAACTATTAAAACTTCAGTTATGGAAATAACTAAGGGTAAATATAACATCGATTTTTAATGTAGAAAATATAAACCTTTACAAGCTAAAATAAAGTAAGGTTGACTTTATACAGTTTAGCCTAATAAACATTTAGGTTAAAAATAAAATGATATTTAGCTCTTATTGTTCTAAAAAAGTTAAGCTAGAATATACAAGTTATCTATTATTAATTTTTAAGATTGATATATAAGTGAAGTAGCTTTAGCAAATGTACCAAATATTTAGCAAGGATAAAGTTAACAAGGATACAGTTAGTAGTTCATAAAACAATTAATACCAGTAATTGCAGTTACATTATGATAATAAAAGACCCTATTCTTATCTAAGATTCGAACTTAGATCTAAATATTAGAAGTATTCTGCTCTACCATTGAGCTAATAAGAAATATATCAACCATTTGTATATAAAAAACTAAATTATTTTAAAAATATTTTTTACTTTTGTAATTTTATTATAATTAAACTATAAACCATATTAATAGTTTATATACCAAATGAAGGTTTACAATAATATTAAGCAACATATAATATTAAGAATGCCATCATTAGAGCAAATAGACCTGTCGCTTCTGCAAATGCAAACCCTAAAATAGCGTATGCAAATAATTGTCCTCTAAGAGAAGGGTTTCTAGCTACTCCTAATATTAGAGCACCAAATACCACACCTATTCCTACACCGGCACCTATTAAACCTGTAGTGGCTAATCCTGTTCCAATAAGTCTGGCTGCTTGTATCATCTTTATCATTTGTAAATTTATATAGAAAGGAAACCTTAAACTAGTATTACCATTGTTATTAGTGTTTATATTATAATTTTAGTAAAACTAAATATGCTTTGCTTTAAAATTGTAATCATAAACCATACACTAATAACTAAGTTACCTGTACAAGTACAAACTACTTGTAGGGTTTATGATTACAATAAAAATTAAAATAAAACATTCATATTTATTATAAAATTAAAGCTATCTATATAGCTTTTTTTTTATAAAGAATACGGAGGGAATTGAACCCCCAGTGCTATGATCTGCAATCAAACCGTAGAACCTTCTACAACATATTCTAAATAACTATATGGTTTGGTTTATGTTTATGATTATGTTTATAAAACACCTAAAATTAAAGCACAAAACCAAACTATACCTATTATTACTACATCTGCACTATTAAACCTATAATATCTAGTCCTATTACAATAATTTTTGCTGTTTTATAATTAGATATATATATAAAATATATATTATATATATATATTTTATATATATTTTATATATACGTAACACTTTATAATCTTTACTTACCTATAATATTAAACATTATATCTTTATATATTAACATAAAACAGATTAATTTTAATATTTTACATCTTATATTTTGGGCATCTACTTTTTCCTATTAATAATTTAACTAGTTTTCTTATATAGTATGCAAAAAAAAAGCTAAAAAAGAGTACATATAAAAGCCAAGCTATTTAACATAGGATATGAGAATTTGCAAGGTAATATTATAGATATATAATATATTGTTATATATTATGTATAATTAATATAACAAATAATTAAAAAGGTATATATCTATATACTAATATATTTAAATTTACAACAGTTTTCATTTAGTAAAACTTATATACATTAAGATTAACATTAAGATTATTTTGCCTTTTAAACTATGATATCTTTTTTGTATTGGGGCTTTAGCTTTAGTAAACCTCTTGTCCCCAAAATGTTAGTTACAGAATTGATTTCTATAATTGTACAACGACCGGCTGCAATACCGGTATATCCGCGTCCATTGTGTTTTGTTTTAACCATGGTTTTGTCTATATAAAAATATAGTTAGTGAAAACTATATTTTTATAATATCTCTATAGCGTCCCTGTACTTTATCAACATATTAGTCCCTGATATTAGCCAATATTTTTGCAATACATATCATATAAAGCCTTGTGTAACCTTTATAAAGTTAGAAACTTCCGACTGTACATTAGATATTGTTTCAGATACCCACTTGTGACCCAGTCTGCAGCTTGTATAATTTTTATTTAATATTTTTTAAGGAAAGAGGACTTTATAATGTTTACTTACCTGTAATAAACACTAAATCTTTATATATTAATATAAAACAGATTAATTTTATTCTAAAAAAATTGCATCTCATACTTAGGGCATATACTTTTGCCTCTTAATAGTTTAACTACCTCTATATCTGTGTAATTGAACTAGATTAGGTGAACAGTAAGACTTATAATCCTCAATGGATATAGATATGTATATGGGTCTGGATATGGATATGAATATAGCTGCATTAAACCGAAATTTAACTAAACTCTCTGGTTTAAAAAATCTGTTGTTTTTTTTATAAAAATATTTATTATTATTATTTTAAATTTATATTATTAATAAAAAGTTTGTTTTCATCATACTTATATTTGATTTATATTATTATCACAGTATTATCTAAACTTTTTTGCTATATTACTAGAAAAACAGGTTATTTTATATCATTCCATATTTTTAACATCCTCCCTCCTTAATAGTATATTTTATAGAGTTTTTTTCTTGCTTTGAAAATTATTTTTAGTTTAATGCAGCGTCTGCTTTATTGAATAAATCACTAATCTCATTATATCTTTTCTTGCTGTTTTAAAAATTAATCTCCTTATTAATACCATTAAAAATATCATTAGAAAGTCTACCGTTAACAATAGACTTAACACTTTTACCATTTAATGGTCCAAGTACTTTTTCTATATAGCCAGTCTAAAAATACTATCAATCATCGTAAAAAAAAAATGATTAAGCAAATAAGGATAAACCTATATAACTTACTAAGCACAAATAAACAGAACCTACAGAACTTGCCTGACTGCAGAATTCTAAACAATAATTTACCAAGAGTAGTATCAAAATAATAAATAGGATAACTTTTGACATTGGTTAAAAACTTATCACTTGTTAAAACACCAAAACTATTAAACAGTTTAATTATATTGATAACCGTGATATAAATAAAATGTAATAAAGCAAAAAACAAAACAATAATATTTAATGGGAATACAAACAACAAATATTCTTTTGATAAAACAGCTAATATAGACAAACCACCTATAACTCTAAAAACACGAGCAAAAGGATTATTATGTATATTAAGAACTTTGGCAGGCAATACTGCAGCATTTCAACCAACTTTTAAACTAATAATGAAGCGCGCTAATAAGATTGTTTTTTTATTTCTCATTATTTTTTTTTTATTTCTCATTATTGTTTTGTTATTTCTAATAATTTTTTTGTTATTTCTCATTATTGTTTTGTTATTTCTAATAATTTTTTTGTTATTTCTCATTCTTTTTAGTGTAAAAAATATAAACTTTTACAAGCTAAAATAAAGTAAGGTTGACTTTATACAGTTTAGCTTAATAAACGTTTAGGTTAAAAAAAAAATGATATTTAGCTCTTATTGTTCTAAAAAAGTTAAGCTAGAATATACAAGTTATCTATTATTAATTTTTAAGATTGATATATAAGTGAAGTAGCTTTAGCAAATGTACCAAATATTTAGCAAGGATAAAGTTAACAAGGATACAGTTAGCAAGGATAAAGTTAGCTATATATTATTCAACAAATAATTAATAAAGTAACTATAGTTAGATTTATTTTTTTTTATTGTATAAAGCGAAATTATTAAACCTTAAACTAGTTATACCATAATTAGTGTTTTAATTATAATTTTAATTATACTAAATGTGCTTTGTTTTTATAATCTAATAATAAACCCTACACTAATAACAAAGTTGTTTGTACAAGTACAAACTACTTGTAGGGTTTATAATTTTATAAAGTTATATTTTTTATTTATAATAAATAGTAAAGCATTAATATTTGTTATAATGGATGTCCACTATTTTTATAAAGCTTGTATTTAAAGGTGTTTAATGTTATATTTCCTATATAACAGCCGCCATAGTAATAGTAATAGTAACATTAATAACCAAAAATAAGAGACAGAGTCCCAGACAGGGAGACAAAGACAATTATTAACAAATAGCCTTTACTTTCTTTTTAACCCAACCCAGTATAAATATAACAATACGAAATAAAATAAAATAGAAGCTAGTATATAAACCTTTAAGGAAAATGAACTCTGGGTGGGTTATTAAGTATATAATGCATAATATCATATACGAATTGCTGATCCTCTTGTAAATGAAACACACAGTTTTTACCACGGTCTTTTAAATAAAAGTAATTCATATTTATACCATCCTGTTCATTAATATCCTTATACTTAAATAAATGACCAGGTGTCTCGGAAGCAGCCGCTCACATTCCTAGTAATAAACCAGCTAAGGGAGTATTTTCTGCTAAAGTAGGGAATCTATCTGTAACTACTGGTTGAGTTAAAGGTATACAACCTTCTAAATTTGGAACCTGTTCATCTTAAAGTAAACCAGCATAATTATATTACTATTAAAAAGTCTTGGGGAGGGGATAAGGATTTAAGAGCAATCTCCGAAAAAAAAACAAGGGCTGTTCTTCATTATTAATTTAATTATTGTTGTTCTAATCAAGCCACAAATTTTTCTATTGATACAGACTCTATAACTATTGGCATGCTACTATGTAGTATACCACAAATTTCTGAACATTGACCATAAAACACCCCTTCACGATTAACCACAACAGAAACTTGATTTAATCGCCCAGGGTAAGCGTCACACTTAATACCTAAAGCAGGACACGCCAGAGAATGTATAACATCTGCACCAGTAACAATAAATCTCACATGAGTTAATTCTGGAATAATAACTCTGTTGTCTACTTCTAACATTCTTAGTGCACCATCTTCTAGGTCAGATTCTGGAATTAAATATGAATCAAATTCAATGAATTCTTCATCATTGTTTAAGAAATCAGGATATTGGTAACTTCAGTATCATTGGTGCACAATACAATCTTATATTATAACGTTTGTTTTGTCGACTGTACATTAAGCATCAAACAATGACACCCACAAGTGACCCAGTCTGTAGCAATAAACAAAAAAAAATAAACTGTCTACTGACGGTCTTGTATTATTATACGATATTGTAAATATAATAATAGATTAACCGTTTTCACTTGTGTCGCCAAAGGAAAAAAAAATTTTTCCTTTAAGAACTCTGTAAAGCTCTTAGAAATAAATAGATTCAATTTATTATTTATATATTTTGTAGAAATACATAACAATAAAAAGCACTAACCTAAGTTCATTTAAGTTTAGTGGTATATGTCTTTATAAATAGTCCTAAAAGTTATATTTAACTTATATAAGCTAAGCTTAAATATAAAAACTGTTAACACAGTATCTATTTATCTCACGACTATTACACATATATAAGGGGAAATTGAAATAACTTATACTTTATTGCTTTAAAAATTAACTTTAATAAAAACAAACCTTTTTTATTAAACTAAAACATAACTAGTAGGATTAACTAATCCTAATTTGTAATGCATACTAGGTACAATGTAAGGTAACACTAATCTTGTTAGCTTTATTACAGATTTGCCTTTAATATATATTGAATATTGGTTAGCTCTACTTATTTTTTGAACAGTACAATCTAAATCTCAATTTTTTTTTAATAAACTAGCTAAAAACTGTACTTCTTGTAACTTAAATATATTAGTAGATAATCTTACACCAGGTTTTGCTCAATCACCATCATCCATAATTCAAATAGCTAAAGCTAAAGGTGTTAAATAATTATCCAGTTTAGAGTTAATAGTTTTTTTACCTTTCTTGTAGAATAACTTATGTATCCAATTAAAACTTCTAAAGGTAAAAGTATTAAATTCATAACCATTATAAACTTTAATTTCTTTAGAGTTTTTTTTATTAAGTTTTCTAGTATATATTCTTGGAGTTAAATTAGAACAATAACCTCTACTATAAAAAAATTCATATAATCAAAAAAGGTAATCTTTATGTATTATACTTTGTTTAAAAGAGAATCTTGTACCTTCAATTGTTCTTGCACTAGCATAACCATCACCTAACAATGAACCAACTATAACAGAGATTATATCCTGATTATGTGGCCCTATTCGATTAAAAGCTCTGACCTTGGTATGAAATGTACGATAAAAAAAAACATTTGTATGATTACTTACAGTTAAATTGTTTCTTATGAATTTTAAATTATATAAGCATGTACTGTTGACTTGAACAGGTCTAGGTACTAAAATATTATTTTTTTCACCCATATATAATAGGCATAAACCCATTTTATGGGTATATTTCATTTTATTTAATATATGTAATATAAGGCCACCATTCTTTTTTTTGTACTCTATTATGAAATAAAAAAAGAAGAAAACCTTCTGCTAATATTGCCATAGAGGGGTCACTTACCTCATCCATTAAATATAATAACTTAAAAGATGGAAAAGCTATAAGTATCAAAATTAAAGCAGGCGTAATTGTTCAAATTAGCTCAATTAATGTCCCATGACTTAAATATTTATGTGATATTGGTGATTCAGTATTAGTATAATCTTTAATTGTGGTTACTAACATTCAACCTACACCAAATAATATAATAACCAAATAAAACAATATATTATCGTGGAGTTCTACTATACCTTCCATTTGTGGAGTCGCACTATCTTGAAAGTATATACCCCAAGGTCTAGGTGCATCACATTTATGCGTACCATCATATAATGATATACCTAATTTTTCTTGTAAATATTCCACGAAAACCATTAAAACAAAAGGAAATAAATATGTCTTATTATGATCGGACCCATTAATCCTAAATTCTTTCATTACTACCTCAATTTCTTTGTTTTTCATATCATTTTCTTTGCTTGCTAATTCAATTAAACTATTTTCAAGTAAACTAATTAAAGGTACTATAATTAAAAAATGCGCAAAATAGATAACTGTGGATGTCTGTCCAAATTCTATAAATGGAGATTCCACGTGTTTGGCACCTAATTGCATTAATATTAAGAAATTTCCTACAAATATAAAAAAGGCTATTTTACTTAAAGGTCTAAATTGTAAACCTCTATATCTAGATAAATCAGTAAATGGCATAGCTAATAATATTAATATAGCACTAAACATAGCAATAACACCTAGTAGTTTATTAGGTATAGATCTTAAGATAGCATAAAAGGGCAGAAGGTATCACTCCGGAACTATGGCAGGAGGAGTTTGCATAGGATTAGCCATAACATAGTTTTCACTATCTCCTAATATATTAGGCATAAAAAATACAAACACAGATAATACTAAAATAAAGATGAATATAGTAATTAAATCTTTAAATATAAAGTAAGGGGCAAATGGTAATCTATCGTAGTTACCTGATACACCTAAAGGATTACCTGAACCCGCGCTATCATGTAGTGCTATTAAATGCATTAAAGCTAAAGCAGCTAACACAAAAGGTAAAACAAAATGTAAAGCAAAAAATCTGTTTAAAGTGGCATTATTAACAGAACAAATATGTTGGTAGCCCCATTTTTTATTTAATCTAATGTTAAATAAAATAACTCTCGCTACACTCAATGTATTTCTACATTGTTCGGACTATATCATAATCTTACTGTATTTACTTGTTTAGTATTTGTTAGGTATGTTTATTTTATTTGCATATCTAGGTATAGTACGGAGCTGTTTAATTCAAAGTAAATATTGGAGTTTTTTATTACCCAATAATTTAACAGGTGCTTTATTTATAAACTTAATGACGTTTTCTATAGATCTAACACTTGTAACTTTTAATTTAAAATTATTAGTTTTATCTGTGTAAATTTGAGGTGTTAAAGATAAGTAGCTACGAATAGCTGAAATTAAAATTTTACCATTAGTTTGGCTAATATCAAAACTGGAAATAAGATAATCATTATATTTAGTTAGTTTATAAATACTAAAACAACTTTCGGCCTCAATAAATCCAACTAATCACGCTGAAAAGTAAGGTGCGTTTATTATAGATTCAATAGAATTAAAAGGTTGATTAGGCCGAGTGTACTCAGGTATATCTTGATAAAACACTACATTAGATAAAATTACATTTCTTAATCTTAAGTAATCATATTGTTTATTGGAAAAAAGAGCATACTTATCAAAAATAGGTAATACATTACTTATCAAATGACCTTTTTTTCTCACTCTTAAATATACCATACTTATTCCTTTTTTTACCCTAAAACCTACAATACCTACACCTAACAAATCTTTAATTTTATATATAAGTTGAACATCTTTTATGCTTAACTCTATACCTAATTCACATTGGAAGTATTTACCCTTTTTTGTTACAGTGAAAAACCCATCACCTTCAAATAAACCAACTATATAAGCATAAGTAAGATTTTCTGCATTTAGTCTCTGAGAGGCTTTGATAGTAGATATACCTCTAACCCCTGCTGGTTCCCCCCATGCGTTTGGCTTTTTCACAGCTGTGTCTGTGTCTATGTCTGTGTCTGTGTATACACAACTGTATCCAAATACTAGTTTTGGGGGTATTCTAGCATTAAGCAGAATTTGCTGAACAACATCACTATTGTCAGGCTCTTCAATTAACAATTGATACAAGCCACCTCAAAGAAACTCAACTATATCTTGTCCTACTCAGGGTATGGCACTCATAAGGTTAGTGATAACTGTGGCACCTCACAATGACATTTGACCGTAAGGTAAAACGTACTAGCATACTCACTTTATGTTACAAAACATGTAAAGCAAGTAGGAATAACTTTTATTTCGTATATTCCACTACGTGAGTTTCACGTAAGAGTTTCGACTGTGCATTAAGCATCATTTCAGACACTCATCAGTGACCCAGTCTGTCGCGATCATTTAGATAACCGACGATCTTAATAAATTTTTATATAATATTAACCTATTTAGATATTGGCTTAAAAACATTAGCACCTTGTTTTGTGAACTGTTTCACTAGATTACGTCACGGAGTTGTCTTACTGACTAGAATTTTCCGTGAGGTTCCATCAGGTTCCATCAGCTTCCATGAAATTCCAACATATGTCATCATACGTCATATGTTCTATTTTTTGCCACTCGATGCAATATATAAGACCTTGTTTTTGCCCTTTCTTCCTAAATTTTTTTTTCATTCTGTCATTATACATACAACTGCCACAAGTCCATCCAACTACTACCAAGCACTGCACGCAAAGTCAACAATGTCTATTCCTCAATATTCCTCCTCTCGCCCTGTGCAAGCAGCGCTTCACAGAATAAAGAATCCACCGACTGGCATCAGATATGAGCATCATGTGTCTACCTGGGCCGGTACAATGTTGAAAAAGGTGTTTCACTCGGATGATTACACCATGTCGTCCGAAGTGATCGATCCGCATGAAAAGAGCAAGCCCGACTTTCTCATCGAAAAACTTACCGGCCAAGACAAACTTGTTCGACATTTGTATGTTGAACTGAATAAGGTCGGAGGAGATCACTTCGAAAAAGCACTGGACCAAGCTACCAAGCACATACGAGCAACTCTTGAGGAGGAGAGCGACACAGTGAAGGAATGTTTTGTTGTTGTCCAAAGAGGACTGGACATAGGATTCTTTGAGTACCATGCTCGGCAAGAAGACCTGGAAGGCATTCCGAATTTCCGAGGTTGTGTTTCCCTCACCCAAGTGTACAGAACAGACGAAGACATGCCCTACACCGACGATGATATCATGTCAAATCAAGACACTCAGAACTATGATCCAATGGACAAAATAGACCAATCGCTTCAGCGATACGTCAAGTTCGACGACGAGTATCGGCGAATCATTGTTTCAACAACGCTTGAAGGTCTAAAGCAGCTCTCTTTTGGCAACTACAGTGGCAATGATACAGACCTGCTTCGAATTCGGGATGACGCCAGATTGTACACCGTTCCCTGTGTGCTCAACATTGAGCAACATCAAGTGCTGATTGACTACCTTTTCCATTATATGTCATTCCAGACACCAAGAAAAATTATACCAGACCCTTGAAGGTAACAACAAGGACAGGGCTTTCATGGACTAAGATTGTTTATTATATAGGTATATAAGATAATAAAAAATCATTTTTGATCGTTTTCACTGACATTGCCAAAGAAATATTATACTTCTTCAATAACCTTGTCAGGTCATTCTACTTTATTTTCATTTCCTTCTAAAAGTTGCATGAAAATTTAAACTCGTAGGACTATGATTAAATCAAACTAACAATTAGTTAATGTATTTGACAATTCAACGTTTTTTCAGCAATTTTTTTTCACTTTTCAAAGCTCTAAACACAGTCTTTACTGAACAATCCAAACATTTAGCTGCTTCTGTAATACTAGAATAGTCGGCATAAACTGTATAATCCAAATTATAAATTAATACAGGCTTAGCTTTTTTTTTCATGTTAGCTAATGCTTCTAAACTATAATTCACTTTACCCCGTTCTAAAGCTTTTTCTCTTAGTATGTTCACAGTTTCCTGTTTTAGATTTTTACCCCTGTTTAAACTACCTATTGCTGCCCTACGCTGTTCACTGTAATTAGATTTCATTTTTATTCTAGTTATTTCACTGTGTTTGTACCCAAAACTAGACCCAGCCTCAGTTAATATATTATAATTAGGTAATAGAGATTTCAGGTAAAAATCTTCTAGGTCTAATAGTTTTCTATTATTTTCTCTAGTTACAGTCTCTGGAAACAATTCTAGAATTATAAATGTAAACGAAGATATATGATATTTTTTAACTGCATTTTTTATTATTTTGTTACCGTTAAAGTTAAACAAATGGTTTGAAAATCTACTGTAAAATCAACCTGTAGACGCAGATCCTATATAATAGTCTAAAGTAACTTTATTTAATATTAGATATATACCACTAAGATTTTTAGTTTCTGCCATTAACTTTTGTTTTGTAATAGCATTCCCTAAATTATCATATATAAATTTATATCTTAGATTTTTATCTATTAAAAACTTTTCTACTATAGGATCTCTTTCGTTATTATTGGGATTTATTTTTATAGAATAGTTTCTTGCTGCAGTATTTGATCTAGTAGGTCTAGGCGTAAAGTGCTTGAATTTGTTTCTATTATTACCTGGAAAAGCTGGTATTGTCATTTGATTTAAACCATTTTGGGCTACGTTTATAACCCAGAAAGGCCGTGGCTATCATTAATATAAAAATAACTGTACCAATAGTTCAAACTAATGTTCTAGGAGCTCTATATGATCCATAGTATAATCCTCTACCTATATGTAGATATACTATAAAAAAAAATGCAGATGCTGTATTTGAATGTAAATAACGTATTAATCACCCATTATTTACATCACGCATAATCAATTTGTGTATATTATCTATTATCTTGTAAACTTTAGACATACTATCTATAGGTTTAGATGAAAAAATATATTTATTTTTATACAGTCTATCTGTATCTAAATAACGATTACATGTATTACTACTAGGGTTTAACCCCAACGATTTATGTGCGGCACTGTATGAAGCAAAAGGAGAACCTTTAACCATATTTTTATTTTCATAAACATAAACAGTGATTGGTTTTTGAGATCTATTAATTATACTTAATTTCCGTACATTATCAATATGGGGTATATTAGCCCGGATATCAAACGGAGGATCTTTTGCTAATATAATTTGAGATTTTTCAAAAATCTCTGTAATAATTTCTTTTATATTTTTAGTAGATGTTGTACTGTATCTTTTGTTAATAATGTCTGAAATGTTAATAAATAATTTTTTACCTTATGGTAAAAAATAGTAACCATATATTTTTAGTAATAAAGCTATTGTTCATAATTTAAAATCAATAGTTTTACGTGTATATATAATACACGAATCTAAATAAGGTAAAACACAATAATATAGACTATCTACACTATTAACTACTAAAGATACTACATTTGTTTTTACATTAATCGTACTTACTACATTCAAAGTCAATATTTTACTATTTTGTAAAATACTGTTAGGTAATTTAGTTAAAAAGGTTGTTATGGCATTTAAACTTTCTTGACTAGTATTTTTTTGAGCTACTTGTAAATACAAAGCAGATCCTGTTTTAATACCAAAAGTACCTTCACCTACTATAAATCCTATGAATCAGTTAGGGTTTATTATAATTTGAGAGTTTGTAACTTGATATGTAAATATTTTTCTTTTAGAGTTCATACCATTTTTAAGAGATAAGATTCTTTCCATCTCAGTATCAGATAGATTTTTTTTCATGTAATCTTTAATAAGGACAACCTTATTAAAATCTGAAAAATCTAAATTTTTACTGGTATGTAAAAGAAAACTATTTAAAATAGGACATATTACATTTTTTATATCTGCATATTTTTCTACAATAAAAGAACAACGACCCCTACAATTTTCTACTGTAACTATCCCTATTTTTAACTTAGATTTTATTGTATTAAGAACCTCAATGTCATCTAGATGTAATGATATTTTAAATCTAAATTTTACAAAAGAACGATCTAAAATAATAAGGAAGTTAGCTTCTGCGTCAGTAAACCCTGAAAATCAGAATAAGAAATCGTCGGAGACACCTGCTAGTCTGAAGTTATCTGGATTTGATTTTTCAGATTTTTCATTGGTAATAGGCGAAAATTTACAAAATCCCATTTTATTTTTATTACCCGATACATAAACAAACAAAAATAAATTTATCCCTATTAAAAGGTATAGATAATTAATAATTTAACCTATAATTTTTCAATCATAGTTGGACTATATCATCATCTCTATTTAGATATCTAGGATGCCAAGCGTATAGTCTCTGAGGATCCTACTAAGACTAATATTAATCTCTTGGTTTCCTGCTGATTATCCGGTATATTATTTATTTGTACTTCCGTGTCAGAGTACCTTTATATTTCACGGTTTTTCCAGCATATAGCTCGGTTTAAAGAACACATCATGCGGATTTTAAATATGCTCTACAGAGTTAAATGCTTCTAAAACACTAGGATTGTAATGCATTGCTAAAGTTACACCTGTAATTATTTGTATAACTAAGCAAAAGGCTAATAAAGAACCAAAGTTTCATAAATAACTTATGTTAGATGGTTGAGGGGAATCTATCACATATGAATTAACCAATTTCAATAAAGGATGACTTTTGAATATTCTCATTTTTTCTTATTTTTTATTAATTGTATTGTTTTGTTACTAGAAGTATTTATAGTTAGATAAAAAGTATGGTTACTTTATTTAGTAAAAACCCATAATTTACTTGTCAGTTTTCTATCGACGTATAGTATATTATAAAATATTTTAAGAATAAAATTCTAATTGGCTAATGTTAGCCTTATAAGTAAAACGTTTATAAGTATGAATTTAATCCTAAATTTATTATAGGAAAACGTTTTATACAGGGATATACCCCTGATATAAATTATGTATATATACTAAGTATTATTTAATAATGTAGTTTTACTATTAATATAAATATATTATTTGTAAAATTCAATACTTAAGGCTATTTAGTTTAATATTTTCTATTATAACATTTATACTTCAGTTTGAATTTTAAATATTTTATTTTTTATACTTGATAATAAGTTATTATTATTGTTGTTTTTATTTTTAGTAGGCTATACAACAAGTATTTAATTTACCTTTAATAAACTATGAAGCCTTAAACACTCCATGTTAGTATACCACTGAGGATGATTATACTATTAACTAGATTTTAATTAAAATAACAGCCTATGTGTCAAACATCAAACAATATGTTACCATGTTTAGAGTGTATCTAAGTTAGTAAATTTTACTTTAGTAAACTACAGGAATAGCTACATACATACTTTATTATAAGATATTATTACAATATAAAATGGTTTATACTAAATTAGTCTAAAACTATTACATAAGTAATGAATTAATCATATATACTGCTTATTATGTTATAATATAATATTATTAATGTATTAACAACAATTTATAATTTATAACATGTATACTTGAACTGACTAAAAAAAAAAGAATTTTTAAAAAGTTAAGCAATTGTTAGAATATATTGGTATTATTATTATTATTATTATTATTAATACCATTGTGAATAATATCTGCAACATAAAACGTGAATTCTATCTCATAAATATCATCCCTCTGGTACTTATCAAAATCTAAACTAGCATCTAGATATTCCAAAACTGTTTTATGTAATGCCCTAAAGACAATAAGCTCATTGTCTTGTCTGATAGTTATAGAAATACTTTTAGCTAGACATATAAACCTAGAGTCTTAATCTTTAACAAAATGAACTCTGACCATAAGATAATATCTAAAATTATAATCATACTGAGTTTTTAACCGATAGAAAATTTTAGAAAAATTATATAATTCTTCTTTAGAGATATAAATATCTGTAGATATTTTTTCTGCATCTAAATGAGCATCTTGTTCTAGAAAAATATCAGGACAGAAAACCAAACCATCTACATTATCTAAAATGTTATCTATACTTTTGGTAAAATCCAAAGCATCATGTTTAACCATAGCAAAATTGAGAGGACAATAACTATAGAAAACCCTACAATTTTTGTATTTAAATTTATAACAGATAGTGACTTGGCTTGTGCAGTAAAAAGGTAGTAATTGTGGCATACTTTGTTGAATTAAAAAAAAATGTAGGTGCTATCGTTTATGATTATGAAATATGCACCGAAATCTAATTAAAGATAGAGGTTTATAGGGTTAATCTTGGATATAGTACTTTAATTGTATTTGTATTTGTAAGGATATGCCTAAAGGATAAGATGCCAGATAGAAAGGATTTTAATAATTAAAATTATATATTAGTAATAGATATACTAATATAAGTTAAAACTATAAAATTTAATCAGTAAATTGAAATGATTAGTTGTACAAATTATTAGGGTATAAACTAAAAAGTTAATAAAATATCTAAAACACGTGTCCAGGGACATTACTGCGCACACCTTGCAGTAAAGCCCTCAATTAAAATAATTAAAAAAAGTTATTTTATATAAGCCGAGCCGAACAGAAAAGATGCATATCAATCATAGACAGACAGGTTAAAAATAAAATAATAAAACTATATACTATATATTATCTCGCTTATATAAATTTTTAGATAAAGATATAATAACATGTTTATACTGTAAAGCGGCTTTATCTATTATTAATACTAAATCGTTATAATTAAGTTATATATGTATAATGTAAAATAAGCTTTGGCTACAACTAGTTATATATTTATACTTTATATGTCTTATTATCACCTTAATTTATTGTTTTTTAATTTTAAGCTAAAAATAAACCTTAAAACCAATTTTTAGTTAAAACAAAACACTTAATATTGTTTATTAAGATGCCGCCCCACCCACTGTCTAGTATGCAAAAAAAGATTGCTTATATAAACATGAACCCGCGACATCAGTAGGTAACAACCATTTAATTTACCCTCCTTGTTATTTGTTTATAAAAATAACACTAAATTTTATACTATATATGATATCACCAATATATAGTAATATATATTACTTGTAAACAAGATATACTATCAATATATACAACTTAGAATTAGGGAAATATAAAAACTTTTCTACCATTACCACTTATAGTTAATGGTACTCCCCCACTAGTAATAGTATACCCTTACATTATAGCATTAGGACTATTAGGTCTAGGTACTCAAATCCCTATTGCTATAGGTCTAACCGGTAATACCACTACAGGACTAACAGGTACTTCATTAAACAAGGTAGTAGGGTTACGTCTATCTGAGTTGGCTAACCTAAGACATCATCTAACAGTTCCATCAACATTGATAAGTTTAAGTTCAGCAGTCCTTAGCGGATATAACCTTTTCAACCTAGTACAACTAAGCTGATTTTTATCATAGATATACTTAGCCTCCCTACCGTTAGCTTGCATATGAGATTTAAAATTTATATCCACAGTAGGGATATCATCCTTTCTATTAGGTGTTTTAGATCTAAGTCTTTCAAAAAATCTAGAGCTAGCTCTTAAAGGATTAAGTAGATAATCTACCATTAAAACCAAAACCCAAAGTAAAATATTAAAAATGGCACACATTAATCCGGTTACTATTGCTAAAACTAATGTTGTTACCACCAGGTTATAGATGTAATCATTGTTTAATAATTGTACACCAGTCATATAATTACTGGTAAAAGTTTCATTTACTACATATAAAGTATTCATTTTATTAATTATAAAGTTTATATCTAATTGAATATAATTTATTACTATAGATAATAATAAATACACTCTAAAGCACAAAAATTTTAGTATAAAAAAGGGTAAATTCCTCTAAAAAGTAGTAAAAATTATTTACGTCAATTTCTATTTCTATTTCTTTTTCTAACATTGAGAAGTCAAGATAGTGTCTTTTTATGAAGTTTTATTTTATCAAGATCATCAGAAATATCTTTTTTAATTTCAGCATATATTTTAGTATCAGGATTTCAGTTATTTTTAAAATCTTTATAAGAACTAAAATTACTTCTTTCAGATTCACAAATATACCAAAAAAATCTACGTCTAGCTTTATTAGTAAAAGAATTCAAACGTAAGAACCCCAAAATCTTCTCACGACTTTGAATGAAACGACTACCCTCATTTAAAGATATATCATTATTGACACAGTTACCTTGATCAGTAGAAATAGATTCCACAGTTCGCGATTCGTTATTTCCTTGTCCTTGTCCAATTTCAACAGGAACACCCGAAAAAGCGGAAGGATCATAACCCTCATTAGGCATACATAAAAGAGGAGAATCCAAGTAAAATATTAAAGAGTTAAATAAAATAAAAAGAAATAAAAACTTAACAAAGAAATAAAAAACAGGATGGCGAGATGAGAAAAAAGAAAGGTTGTTGAATAAATAGAGAAAAATAAACATTGCTTAAAAAAAAAATAATAAAAAGTATAAAAACACAATACTAGAAATAAAGGCTCTAGATAGACCAAAAGAAGAAGAAATTTCGGTTCTGGAACATTTGGGACGGGGAAGATGAAAATAAATGTAAAAAGACTCTAGACAAAACAAAGTAAAAGACGTATCCGACCAACAAAATAAAATAGTGATAGATGGGTAAATAGAGGAAAAGACACATAGAGCACGTTCTATCTCTCTATATAGTGCCGATATCCAGATTTGAAATGCACTGTTACTCTATGTCCGTAGCACAATGCTCTACCAATTAAGCTAACATGCATAATAATATATATTATCCTAATCTTTATACAGGAAAACAGCTATATTAATTACACTAAGGATATCTTTTACATGTGCAAGATTAATAAATAATCATATAATTTTTATTTTTTGACATTTTTGGTAATAGCAGTAGTTAATACTTGCATCTAATTGAGTATTTTATTAAACATCACTGCTTGGTTTATAAAATAAAAACCCTCACAATTAGCGTTATCCAAAACATCTCCCCTCGTATATAGCATCAAATGATTCAGCTAAAATAGCCGTACCTCATCTATAAGATAAAAAAGGGGGGGTATTGTAAGAGCAGAGCAGGGCTACTGGAGCATAAGGTTTAGGTGAGCTAATTAAAACTAATACAGACACTATAGAAGAAGTATTATAGAAGGATGTTTTAAAACTATGTTTGAGAGGTAAAATGTCACAAAAATGTAGCTTAGGATATAATTAGATAACTCTTATTATATTTATGTTTAAATTGTAAAACTTCTACATTATGTATATACTGTTAAAGCATTTTATTTTTAATATTGTTATTTTACTCGCTAACACCGAGTACGAAATGATTTTTACACAATAATAACCTATTATTCATATGCTTTTATTATTTAGTTCTGCTTTACATTTATTTTTAAGGCAATATACATAGAGATTGCTATTAAAACTTTTAAAGCTATAAGTATATATTATTATATAACGCCCCGCCACGCGCTATAAGTAGGTAACATCCATTTAAATTAAATCTAGATTTAATTTAACTTACCTTCCTTTTTCTTAAAAACACAGAAGTTATACTAAAATACCTATTTATAGTAAATTAATATATACATAACTATTAAGGCACAAAAGCGTTTACAGTTGTATTTGTGTATACTCAATATCCCACTCAATTTATCCCATTCTGAAGAGATAAAATTAAACTAGGTATTGTCTCAAAGCTATATAAAATACAAATATCACTGCTGCTTGCATTACTTTTGTGATGGGATATAAATTGATAACCTTCTTTGAAAATCTTCCCTGCAAGCTAAATATTGATGCAGAGCGTGAGGGTCTTTTATACTACTATTTTTATTATACCCGCTCCTGGATGCCTTGGCATCATCATGCGCGTCTGTTACTTGTTCTAATAAAGTATTTAAGAAGTTTTTTGCCTCAGGGATTTGTTTATATGCATAAGCTTCTTTATAGTTAAATTTATAGCCAGTATCATTTGGAGATATAATAGGTGTAGCAGCAATAATATAACCTTCCTCATATTCATCATGCCCTGGTCCATATCTAGCCCTAAGATCCCGCCATACAGAAGAATTAGAAGGAACTCTATTATCTTGTGTTGGTGGAATATCCTTAGGTAAAGCATCATAGGAAATGCGGGCTGTAATATTTGGATTTTCCCTTGCAGCAAGGTGCTGCTCTGTTCAACTAGGTCCAGTGTTACCTGATCCAGATACAGGACCAGTGTTAGCTGATCCAGATACAGGACCAGTGTTAGCTGAGCTAGAACCAGTGTTAGCTGAGCTAGACTCCATTTTGTTGGAAGTTAACTCTATCGGATCAGGTGATACTTTAGAAGTACTAACCTCAGCTTTGATAAGCCCACCTCCTCCATTACCCTTAGAAGATTTTAACACTTCTAAAAAATTACTTATAACTCCCCATTTTTCCTTATTAGAGGATGTTATAAAATAATATACTGAAGACCAACTAACATCACCTACAAGATTTTCTAAATAAGCCCTTAAGAATGAACTGGAAAATATGGTAGTAAAACTACTTATACTAAATAAAACATCGCTATTAATTAAAATTATATCAAATTGCTTGAAAAACAATCTAATTATTCAAGAGAGTATGAAAACAGTATTAAGAATTGTCACTTTTTTAGGTGTAAAATGCCTACTTAGTAAAGTTGATATAAAACTTGCTTTAGATTGTAAGGGTAAACTTACAAAAGCATGAGGTTTAGGTGGACTAGTTAAACACCATTCTAAACTATTATAATTTCTATTTAAAATAGTTTGTAAACTATCACTATAAAACTGAGGAGTTAATCAAGGATATCTAGATGTAGCATTACCTTCAACTAATTGTACATATAAGATATGTAAAAATAAGAAAGTAGCTACTACACTAATGATAGATCCAAAACTACTTATTAAATTTCACCCTGCAAAGGCATCAGGATAATCACTAATCCTTCTAGGCATTCCTTGTAGCAATTTATATATAGCCATTTATTTTAATTCATAATAAAATAAGAAGTTTATATAGACCTTATCAGTATTTAAATATTTTCTAATCGTCTCACTTGCAAATTTTAAGATATGTATCTTTTATCTATCAATCGAGAAGGAAAATAATAATTGGCGATTATCTTGCTTAAATCATAGGCGCTTCCAATGAATTGTTTCCGGTTTATTTAATTATGTATAAGATATATCACACTTAAACCTTTATAATTAGATAAAATTGTAGTTTTATCTAGTAAACTATATTCACTAATAGGCTTAGATTTTAGATTATGAACAAATAAATGGTGTAATTTTTTTTAAGCATACTGATGGTTAATGATAATTATATTATGGTTTTTATTGACTTTTAAATAGTTTCTTGTTATTTATATTTTTTAGGATCTTCATTACAAGGTTCACTATTATAAAATAATGTACTATATAGACATTTATGTCTACTTTTAGCTTTAACAAGCCTAAACTAAAAGATAAATAAAAAAAATATTTCTATTTTATATTGGACTATATATTAATTCTCTTTGTGTTTTTAGAATCTATCGCGTGTAGTCTCTGAGGATCCTACTAAGATGTTTGTATAACATCCTTTGGTTTCCTGCTGATTGTCCTTTACATTGTTAAAAATATAAAGGGGTTTCCAGCATATAGCGATATACATGTTAAAAGTTTATAATTTAAACAGGGCCTACTTGACCTAAAAAATGCTGAGGGAAAAATGTAATATTAACCCCTATAAATAAAATTCAAAAATGAACTTTTCCTAATAACCTACTATAATCCATTCCTAATATTTTAGGTATTCAGAAATATCATGCACTGTATAATGCAAACACAGCACCCATTGATAATACGTAGTGAAAATGCAAAAAGGAATTGTTTGTGGTATTTATATCTATGATGCTATACCATTAATGATACTGTTTGATATGGATGTTTCACCAAATTGTGACACTGGCATCCCTGCAGAAACTCTGTAACTTTGTAAGTATAGAGCGTTAATATTTCCAGTGGGTGTGGCTAGCTGTCTATTTGCAAATGTATAATCCAAGGCAGAGTGGCTAACCTTTGTTTGCCCTGCCTCACGTAATTCAAATAAAATAGAAGCAAAGTTCCCATTGAATACCTGGAGTATAAGTAAATGTAGCAGGTGGAATACCGTGAGGAGCAATTCCTATTACTTTTGTAATATTACCATTACCTAAATTACCTATTTGCACTAATCCACCTGTAACATTATAAGTGCCATGTGGTAAGGTTTTTATAGTTTCCCCCGGTTGGAGCAAAGAAGTTCTAGCTATTGTACCGTTTCGCAGATCACCAACGTGATCACATAAAAGTGGTTCAGATATTACAAGACTAACAGATACATATATAAAAAATCATATTGATATAAATATGATATAAAAAATTACTTTAATTCATAGAGATTTGCTATCTAGATATCTCTCTAATCTACAGCAAGATACAACAAACAATATAAATACTACAAGACAAAGCTTATTAAGTGGACTGTATCATTACCAGTAATAGTAAGCTATTTATTATTGTAAGTTAGATATGAAAGGAACTTTATATCATAAAGGATTTTCATATTTAATTCAATTTTTGACAAAATCTGAGTATATTTTATGTTCTATGCTGTTTATAGGGTATCTTTTGTATTTTCTAATCTTTATAAAAGATTTAATTTTTGTAACTCTATAAAATTTCATATCACAATATAATCTATTATGCATAAAGTAATCGTAAATAAATAGCATACTATTAACATTTTTAAATTTAAAAGCGATAGATAAAAAGTTTTTAGAATTTTGTGTATTAGAAGATTTACTACGTTTTATTATATAGGGTTTGCAGTTCGGTATAGTATTGTTGAAATTTAACTTCGAACTATATTCATTGTATTGAAACTCTAAATTACATTCTATTCTGTTACCAGAATAATTAAATACTATACTACCGTCAGTATCTATTAACCCTGAAAAATAAGGGTCATATAAAGCTATATTATAATTAGCTTCATTATAATCTATATTAGACAAAAAACATGCTTGTTTAAACGAGGGCACTTTTAATCTAATAAGACCATTAACTCCATTTAAAATATAATTCATAGATTCTTTAGTAGACACTATAAATATAGAATAAGGTTTGTTTTTATCAGATCTAATTCTACCTATATGTAAATAATTTTGGATACGCGTTAATATTTTAACATCTCTGTTATGTAGTTTAATTCTAATTTGTTTAAGAACTTTTTTACCATCGAGAGAGGATTTTCTAATATCAAAATTACCATCTCCATCCAATACCCCTGCAAATCAATTTCAAAATGTATAATCTTTATTATCTGGCAATTGACGTTCAGTCTCTGAGAATCCTTTACAGTTTTCTGCTGATTGCATATTCATAAGTTTACAACTTATTGCTGTATTGTTATTTTCACTACTTAAAAGTTTATTACACCTACTATAGTCTAGTTTGTAAAGACAAAACGTATTAATAAATAGTAAACAATACGCAAAAAACATGGTTTCCAGCATATAGTCAATTTCAAAGTAATATTTAATATTAGTTAATACTAATATTAATAAAAAAGATATATTACTTAGGCCCAATAGAGCTACTACGTAATACGTATCGTGGAAGGCTATATCAAGTGAAGCATTAGCTAAAACAACTCCACTTACAAAAAGAAATTTTAGCCCATCAATATAATAAAAAAGCTCATGATATTAACTTTTCAATCTCTGGAAACTAAATATATACCCTTTATAAGGTTTATTTAGAATTGCATATTTTTTAATTATATCATGGCTGATATTAAGTTTTTTTTCAGCATGTGTTATACCATTGAATTTATATATAAACTTTTTATGATAGTTATATACAAATATAGCTTTTTTTATAAGCCAATTATTTTTAATTTCTATTATAATGTTTTTTGATTCAAGCGATGTTCAATCAGATACTGAAGGTGTGTCATCTAAATTAAAAAGTAAATTAGAAAAATACCATTCACCTCTAAATAACTCTTCATTTACTATATAGTTTACTATAGTAGCATGATTAGAACTGATTAACTTCGCTAGTGTATTAACTGAAGGAAATATTGTTTGTAAATTTCTATAGGAATTATATATATAAAGGGTATGAAGAATTAGCTTTGATCATTTTTAATTTAGAATTCACGGGATGAGTCTTGTCATAAAAAGGATTATTATCACCTGTTATAGCTATGGAAACTAAGGCTTTTGTTTTGTATGAATGTACTTTCTTTTGAGCTAATTCAGACAGTTTTTTTAGTTGCTTCTGTTTGTCTATAACCTAATGAAGAAAAACCTTGCTTTAGTACATTATAACATGGTAATACTGTAGTTATAAAATGTGTTTCTCGCGTAACTAAATTTTCAACACCTGTATATTCTATTATTAAAACTGAAAAATTATCTTGTCCATACTTTAACAATAGGCATATTATTGTTTCTTTTATTTTTTAAAAAATTATTATTTAAATAATTACGTATTCTCCCTGCAAGGTTGACAGAACTACCTACGGAATCATGGCCATTAATTAAATTGATTAAGTAATAAATACCTACTTTGTTTTCTTGCTCTCTTAATATATCCAGTTTATCCTTTTTAAAACTACTATAAACCCTAACAGGTTTTATTTTATCTATTCCTTTAGTTAAAAAACAAGTTAAACATGTAAAGTAATCTAAGGATTCAATGTAGTAATCACACACTATTGCAAAAAAATAAATATTTTATTTTTGGACTATATCATATTATTAGGTTTTAGTAAGCCTATTAATAGCCACGTATAGTCTCTGAAGATCCTACTAGGATAGTTAAATATCTGTTGGTTTCCTGCTGATTGCTCAAAACTAAGCTTTATTACTTAAACCCTAGATCTATAGTATCTTAGTTATTAGAGGTTTCCAGCATATAGTGGCCTTTAGGGAGGGCTAAGTGGATTTTTACCCTCCAACTGTGAACATAAATACAAAACCTAATGCAAAAAGCATAGGTGGTGTTAATTGAAGTGATCCACCATAACAAGTGGCTAACCAACTGAATATTTTAATACCAGTTGGTACTGCTATAATTAATGTAGCAGCTGTGAAATAGGCACGTGTCAACAATTTTATATAATAAATATAACAAATTTATTCGGACTCTATCTTCATCCAATCCAAAGATTGGAGTTTGGCATATTAGTCTCTGAGATTCTCCTTGAGTTTTCGAATTTTAATAACCCCCTGTGAGGATAGATGTTGTTTACTTTGGATAATACGGTAAGCCTTACGCCATTTAAGGTAATTAATAAATTTACTAGCATTTAGCAAATGAAATTTATCAAAGTAGTTAGCAACGTTATAAGCAACCTTAAAATTAGTCGAACTGTAACTATACATATTATCATTGAATTTATAAACATTACCACCTAAAGCTCTTTTTACTAAATATAAAAGTTCAGGGTATTTTTGTTTTAATCTAAAAGGCAATATTATATTAAAACCAGTGACATGTGTTTTACTTTTATTAATAAATATGCCAAAAGATCCATCAGCGTCAGAAAACCCTGCCAATCAATGATTACTTAAAATACAAAAATCTGCCTCAGGTAAAACAGTTTTGTTATATATTTCATCATATTTATGTTTAATTAATTGATTAATTTTATAACAAGCTAACAACTTACCATTAATCATATTAAATACTTTATGCAAACCTGTTTTATGTCGTAATACATATCTAACTGACTTTTTTCCTTTTAGGTACAAAACACTACCATATCCTATTCTTTTTTTGATATAGTAAGCAGAACTTATATCATCCATATGAAAAGCTATTTCAATTCTACTATCTCCAATGTATCCATCTCCTTCAATTAAACCAGCCAAATAATAACCTAATTCTTCTAAAGTTTCAGGTTTTCTATGTTTTTCCAAGTGATCTGATAAGAATAAATCATCTGAAATAAGGTTTTTATCAAAGTCGAATACAGCTTCAGCATTATTATCTTTGCATAATGCTAAGGAGTTATCTGCTGATTGTTTATCATTTAACCATAACAACTTACATAAGTTATAGATTAAATTAAAGTTAAAGATTATTCCTACTGCCCTAAAGGCAGGTGGACTTTTCCTTTTAATAAAATTTCCAGCAAATAGCCAAATAATAATTAAGAATGTTACCATTTTTAACGACACACTTTTAGTATCAACATCTAAACCCACACTATACATGTGGTGACTTCACACAACAAAACCAAGTACTCCTATAGACATCATGGCATATACCCTTGTTTCAGACTTTGGCTTAACAAAATTTGCCCTTACAGAATTTAATCGATTTTAGTTATTAACAATATATACTATTTATCAGCAAACAAATTTTTAGATATAGTTTTAAACTGAGCAATACTAAACTCATTGTTAGCAAACTTACTGGCTAGTCCTAACCCCGTTTTCTGTGTGTAAAATTTATATTTAGATCCTGGAGTGCAACCTTTATAGAAGAAGTCTACAGCTGCTTTGGACAATGTATTAACATAACTGTAATTATTTATAAGTTCATGGCCTTGTTTATAGCATTCATTATTTACATGAGACTTACTAATTGAGAGCACAAACCTGTAAAAATCAGATACCTTTAACTTAAAAAAGTTAAATTTTTCACTTTTTATATTATCATAGATAGTGGTCAGCTGTATTAAATTTAATTCTATATAAAGTAAATCTTCAAGGACTGTTTGGTAAACAACTTTATCTATGAAAGAATCTGGAAGCTCAAAAACAGGTTGTTTCACTTTTAAATCAGATGTATAATCAAGGATGGTCCCTGATATTTGTCTTGTTTGCCAAAGTTAAAAAGCATACTTGTAATCCTCACTCAATCCAGCACCATCTTTTTCATAATAAAGTTTAGCTTTATGTAGTGTATTATATTGAAGTGTAAACATGTATTTACTTGATTGTAAAAAGTTAACAAATTCCAGAGGTGTTTGATTTGTACATCTGCTAAGATATTTATTCAAAGAACTATCCTCCTTTATTATGATATCTTTTTCAAATCGCATTTCATCTTTGCTAGTGTGTACAACTTTTTTGTTATACTCTTTAATATCTTCTTGAATACAAGATGTTTTATACTCAATATCATTGTGTTTTATAGAATTTTTAAAATCTTTAAGCTCAGGTAGGTCATATAGCTGTGCTCTGGGAAGATCAGTGTAGTTATAAGTCTGTTTTGTATCTTTGTCTAGTAAACTTGCAAAAAGTACAGGATTAAAGTCTGGATCACCATTGCCTCCTGGACCGCCTGGGTCCCCAAAACATTTTTTGTGTAAACCTAATGAATTAACAGTTTCTGAATAGTCAAAATCATCAAAGCTTATTAATATGTAATTTCCTATAAAAAGGGAAATTATTTCTAAACTAAAGCTTTTACTAATCATATACCAAAAAACACAAATTATAAGTAAATTAAAACAAAATGTAACTATAAATTTAATTTTTTCTTTAGCTTTTATACCAGAATATGTAATTAATAACCATACTAAGCTTGTAATCATGTGTAAAGCAATGCTATGGCTTACACCTAGATTTACTAATAAAAAAAAATGAAAAATAGTGCTAATCTAAATATTGCATTGCCTAATAATAGTTTATATATATAATAAAAATAAAACTTATTTTTTAAAAATTTTAAACCAATTTTTCGTGTTTCAAACTTTGACCCTTTTAAATAAATAGGCCAAGCTATCTTATATATTTAATTATTTCTTACTTTTATAAAAAAATAAACCTCTTTCAAGGCTAACAGAGCACACCTTAAATATAAAATTCTATATCCAGTACCGTCTGCTCGTTGCTCTTTTATCCTTTATCTCTTGTAATAAAACTTATTAAATGATATAAAGGAACTTAGATCCGCGATTACCCATTCACTATAACTAGCTGATAATTAAACTTGTTACTATATCCTAAGCATTACCTCAGGCCCTTTCAGAGTTACCTCTAATTGTTAGTATTTAATTCTTTAGGGCTTCCCCGGAGTTTGATACTGTAGGACAAGATTAGATTTGCTTAAAACCTTTAAATCCCTAGGTAGCCAAATACGCTCTTGTTAGAGCTAGCTGAAATAGTCGTACTAATTACACCAAAACCTGGTATGATTAATATATAGCAATTGTTTTGATTAATCGAATAATAAAGTTATATTTATTCTAAACTAATACTCAAGAACTTAACATTCTTGTTAGGACTTTATCTTAAATTACAGTATTATCATTAAACCTATTCATAGTATTTTTAAGTTTTAAAATTTTGGCAATACCAGTATGATTTAAATGATCTTTTTTTTGAATAATTATATACGCTTTTCTTCACTTTAGATAATTAATGTGTTTGCTAGACAGTAGATTATAATGATCAAAATAGTTAATAACATTTTTAGCTGAGCCAAAACTAGTTGAACCATAATAATAAGTATCTTGATCTATTCTAAAACCAATATTTCCACCTATGAAATTTTTTATTAAAATCAAAATATAGTTTTCCTTTTGATCTATTTGATAGTTTAGTCTAACTTCCGTCTTATTATTATGAGATATTAATTTAATTTGAAAACTAGCATATGCGTCCGAAAAACCCGCTAATCAGAGATTTTTGAAATCGTCACTTGTATTTAACTTTAAACTAACTATTTTATTAAAATCTAAAAATTTTATATTATTAACAATATTTTTACTTATTTGTTTAAATTTATTTTTTGATCTTAGTTTACCATTAATTAAATTAATTACTGTTTCTAAGCCTTTTTTGGCTGCTATAACTAAAGTTACAGCGTTTTTTTTTTTAACTTTGTACACACTACCATAACCTATTTGTTTTTTAATAAAGTAGGCTAAGGATATATCTAATGAATTAAATGTAATGACCAATTGTTGTTTACTGCTAAAATGACCATTCCCGTCAATTAAACCAGCTAAATAATGACCCAATTCAGCATCATTTCTTGGTTTGATATGAGTAGGAACATGATCGGATATTTGTTTAATATTTTCTACTGTAATTTTGTTGCATAAAGTCTCTGAGGTTCCGGTTTTACTACTAAATAATAATAAGATATGTTTATTTAGAGGATTTAATAGTAAATCGTGACCTACTGATTTACTTCATTGTTTTAACTTTTTCACTGTATCACGAAGGATTGAGTATTTAAAACCGTTGGAAGTAGTCCCAGAATATAGCAACATTAAGAGGCCTATATATTTAACCTCTGGGTGCAATAAAATAATTTATATATTTTTATTTTACTTAGCAAAATAAATAAATAATTTTTCTTTTATTGGACTATATGTTTATCCTCTATTATTTCACTTATTATTAAAGCTAACTCATGCTTTAGACAAACAACTATCAGGTGAAGCATTGTATGCATTAAGATTTTTTAAATAATAATATTGATCTGTTAAGAATAATCTTTGTTTCTTATAAGACCTAGATGGGTATTTTAAAAGGTAATTTTTAAAAAAATCTATATCATCTTTTGATTGTATAAATCATTTGTAGTAACCATTTTGACCTTTATCAAAATAAACATTACCTTTAAAGATATTTTTAAAATTAATAACATCAATTAATAATTTGTTAGTAACACTAATAGTTAATTCAGGATATTTAGCTTTAATAGAATAAGTAATAGTACCATCAGCATCAAAAAATCCTGAAAACCATCCATTATCTATTGTAATGACATCAGGGTATATTATTTGAATGTTTAATAACAAACATACTTTTTCTAATTGTTTCAACCTTGATGAATGTCTAATGTTACCATTGATTCTAGTAATTAAATCTATCATACCTTTATTGTTATGTAATCTATATCTAAGAGCTTTTACTCCAGATCTTAATTTTATAGATCCACCTAGTTTTTGCTTTATAATAGCTAAAGCATGCTCATCTTGTAAAGACATTGTTATTTCACAGCTACTATAGCCAGATTTACTTACTAACAAAGAACCATCTCCATCAATAAGACCAGCTAGCCACTCATTTCAAGCTTTATCTTTAAGGCTATTATTATAAGTAGAAAAAGAGGATAATGGACGTGTAGTCTCTGAGGTTCCTACTAAGAATTTAAATCTTTTTGTTACCGGCTGATTATAAGACATTAAATAAGTTTTTACTTTACTGGGATAAGATACAGTGCAAAGCACTATAAGTATACCACTTATTAATAAAGTATTAGTTAATGAAAACTCAAACTCCCAGCATATAGTCCATTTCATTAGATATATTACTACACCTACGGGCCATTGACCAAAGAATCCATTTCTTCAAATTTAACTTATCATCTGTTTTACAAATGCTCTCGTGTTAAACCCAGGTACCGCTAACTTATATAACAGCGGGCTTGTGCAAAACATATATTAAAATATATCTAGGAAGAAACCGACTGTACATTAAGCATCATTTCAGACACCTACCAGTGACCCAGTCTGTAGCGGTCACTTATATAACCGACGGTCTTTATATGAGAAATATATTAACCGTTAACACTAGTATCGCTAATGTTTATACCAACTTTTTCTTATAAATTAAACTTTAGATATGAAAAAAAAAAAGCTAAATTTATGTTAAAAATCCTAGTACATATTGTCTAGCCATTTAACATAAGAGTTACAAGTAGTAATATCTAAACATTAACTAAATCTATGGTATATTGCTATTTTAGATCTTATATCTTTTTACATCTGTCTTTATAGCTTCATAACTTATTAATTGTATACGTTAAACCATGACTTGTTTTCCCTTTTCCTGGAAACAACCAAGTTTAAAGAACATTTAGTTTATTAATCATTCTAGCTTTTTCAATCATAAGTGTTCTTTTTTCACTTACAAGGTGTTGTTTATTAGCTAAATCAAAACACATTTGTTTTCATAAGGTATAAGATAAAGATTTTTTAGTTAACAGATTGTATTTATCAAAGTAAGGAAATATGTTTGGGCTGGCTTTTACTCCAGCAATACGGTATTCATATACACCTTTTACAAAATGATTACTTACTATACCTGCATTAAATAATGCAGACAATTGTTTTAATATAGTAATATTACTTTCCCCTTTTTGTGCTATGCTGAAATTAAAACTAAATCCTTTTTTTTCACCTATAGAGCATGTAAAACATCCTTCTCCATCGGTGAAACCGGCTAGTCAACTATTATGCAAACTAGGTTTTACACATTTATTAATAAAAATTGTCGGTTTCAATCTTATAGTACCTTTATTAGCTCAGCTATTAAAAGCCGAAATAAACTTTTCTAATCTTGCTTGTTTAGCTGGTAAAATGATATTTCCATTAAAAATACTGATAATAATTTCTATTTCTTTTTTACTTTGTGTAACATATCTACTAGTTTTGACTGATTGTGAAATAACTTTACCAAACCCTAATGTTTCTTGTATAAAATATAAGACTTTAATATCAGTAGTAGATAGTGTAACTACAAAGGCCAGGTCTCCTCTATTATTTACAATAAAAGAACCCTCAGCTTCACTAAACCCTATAAACCAAGTTAAAAAATTGATGGATGGTAATAAACTATCAGGTAAATATACCTTATGTTTAAGGTAATAGCTTGAAAATTCAAAACCCTTTTGATTAAGGTTAAAACAAGGTAGATTTAATTCCTCTTGTACCACATTGGTTTGTTTTAAACTTAGAGTATTAAAATCCAAGTTTCTCATAGTTATGGTTGAAAATATTATTAAAAATGTAATATAAAAAAAGGGTTCTTTAAATATGGATTTTGAGAAAAGATGTTGGTATAATATAGGGTCACCACCTCCTGCTGCTTCAAAGAATGATGTGTTAAAGTTTCTATCTGTTAAAACCATAGTAATTGCACCGGCAAGAACAGGTAATGATAATAACAATAACACAGCTGTAATTACAACAGCTCATCCAAATAAAACAAGTTTATGTAACCTAATACCAGGACTTCTCATATTCAATATTGTTGTAATGAAATTCATAGCACCTAATATACTACTTATACCTGATAAGTGTAGAGCAAAAATTGCTAAATCTACGCTAGGTCCACTGTGACTTTGTATTCCTGATAAAGGTGGATAAAGAGTTCAACCTGTACCTGCACCATTTTCTATACCACTAGCAAATAAAAATAATATTATACTAGGTATTAATAATCAGAAACTTATATTATTTAATCTAGGGAATCATAAATAAATAACACATATAATCGTTTATTAAAAATATATAACACATATCTTGGTTTATTAAACATATTAAGTGTTTCTTAAAGCATTTAGCAATTCAGCTGTGATAAATCCTTTGTGCCAGCTAGGTTCGCCTTGTTCTGTAATCAGGTGAGCATTATGACTTACCCCTTTCCAAGCAGCTAATTCTTTATTAGCCTCCAAAAAATCATACAGGCTAGACTTCTGCTGACCATATTTCGCAATATTGATGTTACGCAGAGATACTGTTTTGTTGTTATGACCATTCTTTATTCTGTCAGCTATAACCTCATCTTTTTTATTTTCTAAGAAATCAGCCAATTCAGAAGGCTCCCAATCACAAAGTAGTACATCTGCGCAGACAAAGGCGTATGTAATCATAAGTGCACATATAATTACTACTATTGAGTTATGTATTGATCTTTCACTTCATGTATTGGCTTTAAGTATTGTTGCAGTCAAATTAATACAATACAACAAACAATGTACACCACATATATATAACACAAGGGAATAAATAAAATTAATATTACCCTGATTTAATGTTGTTGAACCACTAATTACGCCAAGTAACATACCATAAGCTAAATTAGTTAAGGTAAAAGCAAGTGGTAGTAACCAAAAACTGATATTAGATATACGAGGGAATCATATTTTATAAAAAACTCACTAGTTATCGTAACTAGATAAAGTTGTTTATTGTTTATATAGATGGACTTTGTCTTCACCCATAAAATTATGGGGCTACGCGTAAAGTCTCTGAGGATCCTGCTTCTGATTGTAAATCATATTAGTTTCCTGCATATTCTTCCCATGTATACATAAGTTTTACGACTAATACAATTAAATTTAGATGCAAACAACTTAATCCTTATCTCAATTAGGTGTCTATGTATATGTTAACTGGAAGCTAGCTTCCATAATTCGAGAGATTCCATGCATACGGCGCAGTCATAATAGAGATCTTCACAGATCTAAACGGCATTCCCTTTTTTCTTGTATAGGAAGATAAAAATACTTATAAGTGGTTACGCCTACAAAGAAATAGCTAGTTTATCTAAATGATCTCAATTAAACTCTGTTCTACCTCTATTCATTTTACTTTTCAAATGGTCTAATACCAAGAGATTAGCATCTGTGTAATGCTGATTATTTAATATCAATTTCACCGCTTTACTTCAGTCGAGATAATCTAGATGTTTAGAAGAGAACAACGGAAAAGCTTCGAAATAGTTAGTTATAATTAAAAGAGAGTCACGACTTGTCGCGGTTAAAGTATAATATTGGTTACCTGTATATAGTTGTTTTCTAGTTAAAAGTTTACAATTTAATAAATGAGCTATTTCACTCAGGATGTTATAGTAACTTAAGTTAGTTTTAGGTTCTATCATTATTTGTTCTATTCTTAATCTACAGGAGACTTTTCTCTTTAAAGCTCCGTCTTCTTTTTTAGTATGTTGTATAGAGAAACTACCATCTGCGTCCACAAAACCTGCTAAGCAACTATCATTCGGTAAATCACCTGTTTTTAGAGGCAGCTTGTGGATGTTTGAGCCATGCTTTTTATTTAATCAATCTATTAAAAGATAAAGCTGGTTTATCTTTGGCGTTCTTAATTCCCCATTAAGTAACTTAACTATTTTTTTCAAACCTTTTACCGGAGAAACAGTTAATACACAAGCATTATCTTTAGGTTTATAGCCTATATGTCCATATTCTATTATATTAAGTAGCTTTATAGCTAATGATTCATTCTTTAAACTGAAAGTAATACAGAATCTAGGGTTATGCTTTTTCTTAGTTAAATCTCTAGATATTCAAATATGGCCGTCACCTTCAAATAAACCTGCTAGATAGCTGGCTGTACTATTTTTGTATGTATTGTTATAAGTATTTTTATCTTTTTTTACAAAGGGTCCTTGTTCTTTTGCCATATCAGGACCCCCGACCAATAGTGGTAATAAAAAATTCAATTTACTATAACCGTTAGGTTATATTTGGACTATCTCTTCACCCATCATTTTTATATAAAAAAAAAGGATGGGGCATAACGTATAGTCTCTGAGGATCCTATAAAAACTACTAGGTTTTTTTTCGTTTCCTGCGGATTATCCATTTATTTATTTTATTCTTATTGATGTTTAAGATTTGTGTACACTAAGGCTAATAAAGGAATTTAAATGCCCATATTATTAATATTTAAGCTTTCACATAATCTACAATAAGACTTTAGGATTTTCCCGCAAACAGTCATGTAGTAAGAATATCATTACTAATACCCACGGCAATTTTTTTGTATAAATACAATATATAAATATAATAAATTATAAAACTAAAGACTCTAAGTGAGCAAAATCAAACGATTTACGTTTACTATTAAATTGTGATTTAATTGCTTCAATATCTGAAATATCTTTTTCAGTTAAAATTTTTCCATTCCGATAATTAATTTTCTCTACTACATTTTTTCAATCCTTATAAGCTAGAAACTTAGAAGAGTAAAGAGGAAAACGTTCAAAATAATTAATAGCATTAGCATGACTTATAGAACTGTGAGAGATAGCCATGTAAGCATGAAATACCTTATCTTTTTGATATCTAGTTCTAGATAACAAATTAACATTTAAATACGCAGCAATTTTACTTAAAATATTAAAATAACTAATACCTCCTTGCTTTTCTGAAGCTTCACGATGATAATTTTGTCTTAGTTCAAGACGGAAAAAAGCTTGAACTCTTTTACTTGTAACCTTCCCCTTTTTTTTTCTATTAGTTAAAGTAAGGGAAAAATTACCGTCTCCATCTGTAAAACCAGATAACCAAGCATTACTATTTATATCTGATGAATCTATATCTAAGCAATTAATATTATGATTATCAAATTCATTATATCAAAGTATTGCACGGTGTAGCGCTTCTATTTTTGGTGTACGCATATAACCATTAATTAAATTAATTATTTTAAGTACATCTTGTGTTGTTTGAATTTGTCATAACACATAATTTGCATTATTTTTAATATAGACTTTACCTGTGTTAGTAATATAAGCTAATCTATCCGCTAAAGGTTTATCAGCCTTAGCAAAAACTATAATTATTTTAGGGGGATATTTTTTAGCTTTAGTATTTTTATCATGTACTGCTATAGATCCATCTCCTTCGATTAATCCTGCTAAATAAGGTCTTAATTTTGAATTATATTTTTCCTCTGAGTCTTGTGTTACTGTAAAGTATCTTTTAATTGTATTTATTTTAATTTTACCAAACCCTCCGATCATAGCAGGCATAACCATGAAAAATATCATAACTATGGCGTGAGCAGTTATGATACTATTATATAACTGATTATCTGCTATAAATTGAACACCAGGTCCAGATAACTCTAGTCGAATCAATACAGAAAAGGCAGTACCAACCAGACCAGATAATAAGGCAAAAATTAAATATAAAGTTCCTATATCTTTTGCATTAGATGATAAAAATCATCTTTCTGTTCAAAGAGATATAGAAGAATAGTGTATTTGATGCCTATCACTGATATCTTCTCCTTTCACAGATGGATACATATCCTTAACCTGGTTCTGATCCTCTAGGAGTCGTTTTGATTTTTGACTGAAATGGGTGCCAATTAACAGTGGCAAAAAGGACCCCCTATCATATGTTTTTAAAAAAGTAAAATCTTTTTTACATAGACTATATACTATATTACTTTGTAGGAAAATTTTTTTGTTTTTGTTGTTGTTTTATGGTATATATTATATAATATAAATATATAATATTTAACATTTGTCTTACATAATCTGTTTACAGATTTTATCTATATATGGCTTTATAAGTATTTGCTTAAAGTTATAAAAATATTGTTCCCATTAATCTACTCTATTAAATGTAGTTTATAGTACCTCTACTTTAGGTATATATTTCTCAGCCTCTATATTAAATTATTGCCAACTCTAACTGATGATTAGGTGAAAGGATATACCAAGTATAAACAGAAAGCTAAAGGTTATTTAGTTTTAAATATTATAGTATTTAATATATGGCCTTTGAATTATAAACCGTATTATATTATTATTGAACAACTGATAACAATAAAAAAGTGTGAATTATTTATATCATCTTTTTACTTAAATTATATTTAGTAATTTCTGATACTTCTTATCGCCCTTGATTATGAGGCCAAATAACGAGAAAGGCACAATAGAATTAATTATAAGTTATAAATAAATATACATTCTTTTTATGTATATTTAAAGCCAGTATTTCATTAATAAATCTTTCTAATATAAACTTCTAAACGTTGGTTTCATTTCTGGCTTAATAACATCATAAATCGAACATCCAAAATTCATTGTTTAACCATTGGATAGCTATATTTATTAATATTACCATCTATAAATAAAAAAGGGTATAGTTTTTTTATATAGATCTTATAAATCATATTTAGAAAAAGGTAACTCTACAATAGAAAAAGCAGATAAAGCTTTAATGGCTTATTTTATAACAGAATCATTTATAGATTCAATTAAACAAGAAGCTTACTAAGGCCTTTTTTAAAACTAGTTAAGCTAGAAGTCGTATTATAACAGTTAGGTATAATATAACAATATAAGATATAGCTAAGTTTTAGATCTAAAAATCTATACTGTAAATTAAAAACATCCATTTAAAGGTTTAAGGTAATAATGGTATTTACGATTTGTAATGGTACTTCTATATTTGATTGATTGAAATGGTTATCTGTATGTTTAACATTTGTGTTTAATAGTATTATTTTTATATTATTAAAAACTATAATAACTGTTATATATATTATAAATATAAACTTAAATTAAAAAAAAAGGGTAATTACTTATATTTACTAATAAATATAATTATAATTATATTTAAATTAATAGTGTGTTATTTTATTAGCTTTAAATTAACTCTCGTTAATGCTTCTCTAGAATTCCAAATAAAATCTATATGGGATCCAATATTTACATTTTTACTTACATAAATAATGGGTATATGATATAAACATAAGTATATATAATAAAACAGTATCAAATATTTCTAAAGTTTTTTATGTTGTTTATAAATATATTGTAAGGGCAAACTGTTAAAGCAGACTAGTAAAATAATTAAGGGTTATTTTTTGATATATGTTCAGCCTCGGATCTAAGATTTTCATTTACCTTTTTTTCAGCTTCTAACAGAGAATCTAGTTGCTTTTCAGATCAAGTTTCCATAAATGCCTCTTCTTTTAGAGCTCGGTTCTTCTCATATTGTGCAAACTTCTCATCATTTTCTGCCGTTAGTCTGCGATTAAGTTCTAAAAATTGAGGTTTATCTTTATCGGCATCTGGTTTATAATCTTTAAAACCGTCTAACCAATGTTCTGTTTTTGCTTGCTTTACCTTACCAATCTTTAGATCCTCATCAGCCACTAAACATACATTATTAGAGTTATTGTAGTCTACAGGTGGCCCTAGTCAACCTTCTTGATCAGAAGCCTGATCAAAATATCTTTTTTGGCGGTTTTGAAAAACTTCTACACTTTCACTACTAGGCTGTAAGTTATTATCTAAATGATTAAAGTACTATTTTACTTTTTCTAATTCAGGAATAAATTGTTATTTGCTTAAATCATAAACAACCTTAACAGAATCTATGTATTCACCAGTGTTTTTAGGAACTAGTGGGATACCCAGCACAGGTGGTTGGTTAGTTAGTCTATTTAGCTCCTCTTTCTTTTCTGGACACCCCTGGGTACTATATAAGGAAAAAAGAGTTTATCTTGTTCTGATACCACATCTACTCATTGGTTAGGATGAGATGAACTATCTTTATTTATGCTTAGGGCCTCCTCTTCATTGGTAGTTTTACAAGATAATACATTGTCAGGTTTAGGTATATAAAAATTGGTATTATCTGGTTTAGTTAACCCTCCCATACCAATTTTTTGTTTCTTTAAACCAAATATTTCCAATAAATCTATAAAACTAAATTTAAGTAAGTCTTCTCATCCAAGATAAAACAGCAGTTCTTCTAGGGGGAAGTTAAGACCAAGGTATTCCAAAATTCCAATTAAAGTAATATTTATAAAGTATTTACTAACACAAAAAAGAGTACCTAATTTTAAACAAATAATAATATTTAGAGGGTTTTCACCTAGACCTCCATAATATATATATTTTAATAATACCACAAAGGCCATAGATACTAAACCTGATAAGATACCAGCTAATCTAACACGTTTAAACACAGATTTTAAAAATGAACTCTGTAAAGGTAAACTAACAAACGCATAAGGTTTAGGTGGGCTAGTTAAAAGCGTAAAATATTTGCCTAATGATGTTGCTCTAATTTTTGCCTTAATTATACGAGATGATAAAATGAAGAATGAGTATAAGTTAGTAACATTAAAAATAAAAATAGTTTAGCCAAGAAAGAATAAACTATTTATCCAGAAAAGTATAACAATTTGAAATTTTATAGTGAGTTAGGGAGTCAGCCTTTCACCTCCATGACCAGATTATTCGGCTGGCTCGCTGATAACGGTACAGGTAATCAAAGGAAAATTAATACAAATAGGAAGGGCTTAAGAATATTATCAGGAAACCTACAATAATTAAAGCTTAGCCAAGACTTTAAAAGCGTTAGCAAAACACCCATAGCAAATTGTAGGATAATAAAAAAACGTATTCCTGCATGTAAAAGCAAATTGCCAATACAGAAAAAGAGATAAAAATATGTAAATCCCGTTTTTTATAGGTACGAGTGAATTTTAAATATATGGCGCAAGCAATGTAGCAAAAGAGAAACATTAATAAACAATTTTTAGTTAAAATAAAAGCGAAAATTTTTGTTTATTAAGGTGCCGCCCCACCCACTGTTTAATATGCAAAAAAAAAAGATTGCTTATATAAACATAATTCCGCGGACACCAGTAGGTAACATCCATTTAGTTTAAATTAATATAGATTTAATTTAACTTACCTTGCTTGTGTTTAATAGCTTTATATGAATTCTGATTAATCCTTCTCTATATTACTTACATGATACTAAGGGATCCTGTGCTTACAATTTCACATAAGAGTGGCTAAACTACACTGAGTTTATTTTTGTACTAGTACCTATAAAAAGATAGCACATAAATTATAATAATATTATTATATACTTAGAATTGTTATTGATAATAACACGTTACAAAGAGATTATAAAAATATAAAAGCATCCTATTATAAAATATGTAGAGGTTATAAACAGGTATAATTTCTATATAAAATAAATTTAGATTAATTATTTCTGCTTCTAGGTAAAGTAGATGCTGTAGCCCTAGCACAAGACAATATCTCATCCTGCTGTTGAGCCATCTAGTATTAATACTAAATTATATATTTTTAATAGGTAGAAACAGAAACAGAGCCAGATACAGAGGCACAAGAAGAATATTAGTTATTTTTAGGTAGAAAGCTTTCAAATAAATTATCCTCATTTGCACGTATAACCAATAGTTTATTTTTTAACGCACTAGTTACAGCAAGGTGTTGTGTTAATTCCTTTACAACTCCTCTTCCTCCACTTGATAAGGTTTTTCCCTTAGAAGCAGCTAAGACCTCCTCATGGTTTTTTAAATTGTATACATAAGATAAACGTTCTCTGATTGAATCAGTTTTCTGTACAGATTCTGCAAGATTTCTAATCGTCCTAGTACTCTCTAAACCGTCGTGAGAGCCAGCATATGCATTTACATTAGATAAAGGGAGTGCACTTTCAACTCTTGCAGGCATATCCCTATGCATTAGCTGTAATTGCCTCTTAGCCACAAAATACCTATTGTCTTCATCAATAAGAGTCTGCACCCCTGCAGATGGTAAAGGTGAATTTTCGTCTATATAGGTTCTACATAGCCTTTTAAAAGTAGAAGTATAGCTATCTCGTAAGTTACTAGTCTCATGCAATAAATCTAGATATTCTGCTAAATCAAAGACCGGACCCCCTCCAGGGTTAGAAGAATCCATATGCAAATTAGTAACGGTTTCCATGTGCTTATATGACTCACAAGGTATAGGAGATTTAACTCCACTGTGCATAAGTCCACCTCCTCCATTACCCTTAGAAGACTTCAATACTTCTAAAAAATTACTTATAACTCCCCATTTTTCCTTATTAGAGGATGTTATAAAATAATATATTGAAGATCAACTAACATCACCTACAAGATTTTCTAAATAAGCCCTTAAGAATGAACTGGAAAATATGGTAGTAAAACTACTTATACTAAATAAAACATCACTATTAATTAAAATTATATCCAATTCCTTAAAACCCATTCTTATAGCCCAAGATAATAAGAATATACTAAATAAAATTAACACTTTCTTGGGTGTAAAGTGTTTAGTTAGTCAAGTAGGTATAAAATTTACTTTAGATTGTAAAGGTAAACTAACAAAAGTATAGCTATTTGTAACATCAATTTTTTTACTACTCATTTCTTTTTTATCAATATTAATGGCTATAGATAAACTAAATATAATTAGTAAAAATAAACTACTATCAGTAAGTCAGATATATGGCATTAACATATAAAATATTAAACCAATTAATATATACAAGGCATAAGATGTAATAACACCAGTGTCTAAACTAGATATGTTTCTACTTAAATTGACTAATACTTTTTCTAAACCAAAAGGTCCTACTAGTTCCACAGAACCTTTGTCTAAGACTCTAGTAGTTTGTCCTCCTAACTTAAATATAATACCAGTAATGTATTTATTATAGAAAAGTTCAATTAAAAACCGTTGGTTTAAAAAACCAAAAATATTATAACCTATTCTAGAAAATTTAAAAGAGATAAGTCTACTAGAAAAAAATTCAGGTAAAATTAGAGATATTGCAGTTAAAGATACAGTGAATATTAAAGGTAATAATTTAAGTAGGCTAGGAACAGCAAACTCGGTATCTAACATAATTTCATGTGTAGGATGTATAAATAAACTGTTATCTGCAAAAAAATTAGAACCTAATCCTATAAAGATATCCTTGGTTAAATAACCAAAAAAGATAGAAAAAATGGCTAATATAATTAAAGGTAAACTCATAAAAATGTCACCCTCATGAACTTGTTTATAATTAATTAAAGGGCCATTAGGATTTGTTAAAAAAGTTAGATATAAAACTTTAACTGAATATAAAGTAGTAAACATAGCACCAATAGTGGCTATAAAATATACCACAGTGCTAGAAAAGTAAAACTGTCCAAAAGTAGACTCTAAAATAAAATCTTTGGAATAGAATCCAGTCATAAAAGGGAAAGCCACTAAACTAAGAGAGGCTATTAACATAACTGAATAAGTTAAAGGTAAAAATGGTCTTAATCCACCATACTTTCTAAAATCCTGATTATCAGCTCAAGCATGTATTACTGCACCGGCTCCTAAGAATAAAAGCCCTTTGTAAAAGGCATGGTTAATTAAGTGAAATAGAGCAAGATTGTATGAGGATAAACCTACTGCAATTACCATCATGCCTAATTGACTCATAGTGGAATAAGCTATAACTTTTTTAATATCTTGTTGGAATAGGCCTATAAGAGAGCTGAACACAGTGGTAATAGCACCTATTCATAAACAAAGTATTAATACAGTTGAACTATATTCAATTAAAGGAGATGTCCGCATTAATAAATACACACCTGCTGTCACCATAGTGGCAGCATGTATTAATGCAGAAACAGGTGTGGGCGTATATGTTGATATTTATATAAATAAATATACGCAAATACTTTCATATTTGTTCGGACTATATCTTCATCTTTTTATGCTGTACAAAGTATCACAAAGTCTATTTATGATAGAAAAAGAGTTTCACATGTAGTCTCTGAAGATCCTACTAGGATAGAAATTATCCGTTGGTTTCCTGCTGATTGTCCTAAACTAAACTTAAATTTTACTGAGTAATTTAGTTCTAAGGGGTTTCCAGCATATAGTGAAATTTAAGGAAGGCCCCGATCACATGCTTTTATTTTATGCCTACTTTATATAACATTTCAGGTATTAAGTATGGAACTACTAATATTTTTAGTTTTTCCATACTTAGTCTGCTTGTTCTAATTCTTCAAACCATAACTCCATTTTCCTTTTTACGTTTTTTAAGTGTAGCTTTTATTCCAAATTTATCATGTAAAACTCTGATTAGTTTTTCTACGTCTTGTTTAGTAAAGTTATCCGTACATATAAATGTACACTTCTCCGAATAGTAACCATCACCCATAATTCAATGAGCTAAACCAAGAGTAGTTAATAATTATTCTATATTTGAAGGTACAAATTTTATACTTTTACCATCCTCTTCTTTATACCATGAACCATGTAGTTTACTAATACTTTCTAAAGATTTAGTACCAATTGTATATTGTATAGCTTTTTTACCAGTTGTTTCAGGATTAGGTCAAGGCGTAGGTTTATATTCAGTACAAATAGGTGCTAAAGCAACATGTTTAAGATATTTAACATAGTGTAGTATATTAGATGAAAATGTAAACTGCAATCTACCTCTTGTCCCAGGAGTGAAATAATCGTATTTTATGTGGCCATCACCCAACATCTCTCCTGTTACAATTTCCCAAACACTGTCTGGAATAACTCATTTGGATAGTTCCTCTTCAGTTAAGCTGGTAGAACTAAATAATCATTTGTTGTCATATAGCTTATCAGTATCTAAATAAGATCGAATAGTAGCACGATTAATACCTAATTTATTAGCACAATCAGTTTTGGTTATGAAAGGAGACCCTGGTATTAGTGATGATGAGTTTATTATATCATATACCCATATCGAAGGTTTATCAGGGCTAGGAGTATGTAAAAATCTTTTTTGATGATACCATACTTCGTACTCCCTATGTCTGGTATAAGCCTCACCCGCGGCCATACTTAGCAGCAAAGCACCGCACGTAAAAGAAACAAGATTATAAGTAACTGGTATTAGACCTGTAATATATAAAGAGGAAAACATTATTGATAAGAAAAATACTTTTTTACCTTCCATGGCAAGAGGCAATCATACGTGAAGACCAACTTGAGAACTTTTAGCCATAGCACCTATTAATAAACAAATACCTATTATAGTAACAATATTTTCACTTACATAAGGAGCTAATGAAAATACAGTAGAATAATCTATGTTACCAAAAGATCACAATATAGCAAACATACCTATAGTTAAAAAGCAGTCACCGACCCTGTTTGTTAAAAAGGCAGACATAGAACTTTGATTTGCAGCTATTCTAGTAAATCAGAAACTTACCAATAGATATGAACAAACACCCACACCCTCTCACAGATTGTGTGTGTTATTGTATTTTGTATAACATACTTTTATGCATATACGGATCTACAATATGTTTAAGTTTAATTTTTTGTTTAATAGGTATATATATTATTCATTCATTTTTAGTCTTTTATTCAATTCTAGTTGTTAAATAAAAATTTTTATTATATACTATTTGTATATTAAATATCTCATTTTTAGAGAACGATCTAGTATGAATAAAAGTTTGATTATAACTAGATTTTCCTCCGTCATCCATTGTTCAACAAGCTAAACCCCTGGCGGTTAACAATCTATCTAGATTTTCAGGTTTAACTTTTAATTTATCCTTATAAAATAAATCCTTGTACATATTTAAACAAGGTAAAGAGAATGTTATGAAATAAATAGATTGATAAATATTTCCTGTCCTAATATCAGGCTTTCTTGTTAACATAACAGGACCCATAGCCATTAGAGGTTTAAAAAGATGATATAGACTTTTTATATATTCCTATTACTCGGGATAACACTGTTCTATACATAATATAGTATTGTGGTTAGATTTAATTATTTCTAAATGACCATCAGCTAAAATTAGACCAAGAATAGCTTATTCTTGTTCATAAGTTAATCTATATTCAGATTTATGCGTATATTTTACATTTTTAGTTTTTGGATCATTTGCTTTTGTAGAAAATAATTAGGATTTAAATCTTATAATATATATACTGTATTGTAAAAAACAAAAAATAAAAGCATAAACACACAAAATTTATCTCATTTCATTCACATGAAACTCTGTACTATATCTTTATCCGTGACTATAAAGCAAGGATATATCACATGTAGTCTCTGAAGATCCCTTATAATGATAATTATTTGGTTTCCTGCTGATTGTCCTAATACTTAATAGTTAATAATACTTAAGAATTAATAATACTTAGGGTATTCCAGCAAATAGTGATATTATAATTTATAAACTTTTAGTTTTATAAACGGCCGAGAAGTTGACCTACAAACATTAATAAAAAATTATTAGCTGTTACTAATATAATCATCATGAATGTGAATAAACTTAAATAACTAAAGAATCTCTGGTTATGCATTAAAGTCAAATTTATCTTTCAATTGATTTATTAAGTGTTTTATATTAACAATGGTTAATTATCTTAAAAATTTCTACCTGTGTTCATACCAGATTTTATCTTTCTAATAGAATTTATACCTTCAACCGTAAGATGAGAACCATTAAGCATTAAACTATGGATTTTACATCAATCAAGATAATCATATAGTTTTATACCAATTATAGAGTTTTTATTAAAAAATGGAACTATTATATTGGTAATATCCGTAAAATCAACTATTGACAAACTAACAGCAGATTTACCACCATATTTATATATCTTTCCTGAACCAAAATACTCAACTATTTTCTGCATTAATATAGAATCTCTACTATGTTGAGATATTCTAAATCTTAATTGTACTCGATAACCTAGCTTACTATTGGTGGATGGTATACGAACATCAAAGTTTCCCTCAGCGCTAACAAACCCTGAAATTCAATCAGGGTCTAAAATTACATTATCATAATTTATTACAGGTCTTTCAACTGGACTATATCCAGCAAACTCTGATTTTAACACGTCAGATAAACCTAAATTCATGGATGCTTTTATATTAACTATTTTATTTACACCTTGAACCGTAAGATGAGCTTTATTATTTACAAGTTCTACCGCTTTTTTAAATAATAAAAAATCTGCGGATTTTTGAGTTAATAAGGGATATTTTTCTAAATGAAAAATAAGTTTATTTAAATCTTTAATTGAATCTATTGAATAATTAACTATATCTCGGTTTCGAGCTAAATGAACAGAACCAATGCCACCTAAGTGTTGTTGTAATAGATATAATAAATTAAGATCTTTTGTGTGTAGACCTATTTGAAATTTCAATTGAACACGTCAACCTAATTTACGAACTTTATTTTTATCTACTATAATACTAAACGAACCCTCACCATCTATTAAACCAGATCAGACTGCTGGATTTACAATAGTAGAACTAGAGGTAGAAAATTTTTTTAAATCGAATTGTTTAGATGGGATTTTGATGTAGGAGTTTCAACCTTGTTGCATATTGAAACTGAGTTTTATAGCTCTATTCCTTTCAAAACCCTGTAGAGTATACCTTAAATACATTAAATGTGATTTAATGTATCAACTGCCGTCTACCCGTTGCTCTTTTACAACAATACTTTTTAGTATAGCTGACTTAGATCCGCGATTGTCCATTTTGTTTTCACTCATCTTAAGACTTGTTACCATACCTGAGTAATTACTTCAGCCACATATAGTTTTTCAACTATAGCTTGGTACCTTAAGCTTTAGGATTTCCCCGGAGTTTGACAGTTTACCCCCATAGACGCGTTTTCCCCTAACGCGACCCCGAGGGTCATGACTCATATAACCTATTGAATACACATGTACTAAAGAAGAAACTATCAATACAGGTATTAACATAGAAACTGTTAAAGAATCAAATTGGAAACCTCATAGTACATTAAGTGATTCTGAGTCAATTCATCTAAATAAGTGAATGGATACAGGTATATTGTTTAAACCTACTTCAAAAAAAGCAATTATTGCTAATAATGTTGTTATAATTACAGATATACATGTAATTAATTGCGCACCGCTAACTCCAACTTTTCTACCAAAAAAGCCAGATACTATTGATCCTAATAAAGGTAAGACAATTATGGCTAAATACATTATTTATATTCTATAGCTATACTTCCTCTTAATCTATAAAAAGCTACTAATATACCTAAACCTATGGCTGATTCTGCACCAGCTATTGCTATAACATATATAGCAAAAGTTTGACCTAATATATCATCAAAGCTAAGTGAACTTACTAGTATTAAAAATGTGATAGCTAATAGCATTATTTCTATTGAAATAAGCATTAAAATTATATTTTTTCTATTTAATACAAACCCTAAGATTCCTACTAAAAATAGTATTAGTGATAAATTCATTGTGTTTAATTTATTATTAAAAGTGTGTATGCCTAAAAGAGAGCGAGTTCGAGAGCGAGACCAAATATATAAACCATATAACTTAAGGTAAGTAATTTATTACAATATTAATACTATTACCACAAAAACTTATAATTATTAATAATAAGGAAGTATAATATATTTAAATATTATTAATATAATATTAATATTAATATTATTAATATCTATTGCAAGTGAGCCTATAATTTAAAAACTAAAACAGAATAGATATAATATATGAAATGTCCAGTAAAAAATAAGAATAATCATAAACATCTATATTTGTATAAACACCATGTCTATGGTTTATATCCATATTATCGCCTATAACTCCATTTTCAACTTAAATTTTGTTTTCAAGTTCATTTAGGTTTCTGTCCACGTTTCCGTCTACATTTCCGTTTACGTTACCATATACGTTACCGTTTATGTTTCCATCTATATTACCGATTCCATTCAGGTCACTGTTACCCTTCATTTAGTTTTAATTACCGTTTTTCTTTTTCGTTTTCGATTTCAGATAGGCGACCCTGAACTTTAGTATTAACAGTGGCGATATTAAGCGCTCATATAATTGTAGTTGCAGTCATTTCAAGGTTTTATTATTGTAGACCTTTCGTTGTTGATAAAATAAGTTAGATATTCCATATCTGGTTTTATTTCGTCATATATATCTCTGATAGTATCTTCAGAAGTATTTGGATCAGCAATCTGTTGAATTAGATTATCAATATTATCATGACTATCAAGTGTTCTATATAAAACAGCTGAAGTAGATAATCCTTTAAAACATGAGTTGTTTTTGAATGTCTTACTAAATCTATTATTATGATCCAAACAACTAGATGTATTACGTTATTATTAACAAAAGAAACATTGTTCGAAGCTAAATCAAGTAATTCTTGAGTCTTATAATTTGTATAATAATAATAATTATCTTCTACAGTTTTATTACATTTATCGAGCTTTATAGGAAATGTCCTTAAGGTAAATTACTTTTAGTAACTCTTATTTCTTTTTTATTAGAATAATTAAAAAAAGGTAATTTATTTTTAAACTATATCAGATACATTAAATACATTAAACATATGGTAGTAGTAATAGGGATATAAGATATTAAAAGTATGGAATCAAGGGTGTAATCTCCTTATATGCCTTCTGGCCTTCAATCACTAGGCATACAAAGTTTGGAGCTATTAAAGGTATTTCATAATATAATATTTAATATAAAGCTAAACATATATATATATAAAATATATTATATTTTTTTGCGAACAAATACAAACAAATAGATAAACTAATTAAATTTAAACTGAAATATTTTTATAAAAAATAAATTTTATTAAATATTAATTTTTTCTTATCTTTTATTTTCTAATTGCGATAAAATATTACTTATAGACTTAATTATTGAGTCTTTTTCTAACTCGATTCTTCTTTTTAAATCTTTCTTAACTTCTGTTATTAATTTCGAATCCTTTATACCTGCTTGTTTCCCTATTGAATCTAATTCATCTATATCTTTATTAAGACTTTTTAATGCTTTATATTTATATATATATTTATATTTTAATGTTTCTATATTGTCATTTGTGTTAGTAATATCTTTATTAGGGTTTTCAAAACCAATTCCATTTAAGGCTTTATCTAAACCTTTACCAAAAGTGTTTCTAAACACAGTTTCACGTCCATAATTGGATAAAAGCTCATCTATACCTAACCCCAAACCTAAAGCTGTACCAGCACTTAATCCTAATACACAAGTATCTATTACACAACTAATTAAAGTAACACTAAAACTAGCTAATTTATTTAAAGGTGAATTTCTTACTATAAACTTATTATTTCTTGATAAGTATATAATGAAAAAAAATTTTACTAAATTAATAACAATAATATAAATGAATTGTAAAAAGGCTAAGGGAAAAACAATATAAAATAAAAAAGATTTTTTAGCAACTTCAGAGCCAGATAATACTAATAACACAGATATACCTCCTAAAACTCTAAAAACACGGAGCAAAGGATAATTATGAAACTTATCTACAGAAACAGGTAAGCTAGGAATATTTAAAGCTAATTTAATTCCATAAAGAAAACGTTTAAATCTTGTCTTATTTTTCATTTTTATATTTTGTAAATATATACCGAAAGGAAATCTTAAACTAGTAATACTATTGTTATAAAAAGACGGATACAGAGACTGAAACCGAGACTGGTATCAAATAAATATTTAAGATTAAATATTATCTATCAGTTTTTTTTTATATTTTTTAATTCTGATAATATTTTACTTTGTTCAATATCTTTTTGTAATTGTTTAAGTAATTCATCTTTGAATTACTTCAACTCCAGCAAAAGAATCATTATTTTAAATTTATTTAATCTTTTTTGAAAGGGTTTGATTTTAATAAATTATTTATTTCACTTCTTAATTGACTACTATTTTTAGCAATATCATCTTTTTGTTTATTTAATTCCGAGATTATATTTATAGCATCTTTTTTTATATCTTTATCAGTTTCACTTCAACTTGATATATTATCTACTATTTCATTTAATTGTTTTATGTTATCATTGTTTTTGTCTATTTCAGAAACAGATCCTTTTATTAAATCAATGGTTTTTTGTTCTACACTATTATTAGGTAATACAGTTTTAAGGGCATTACCCAGAGCAGGCCCAAATATTGCCTTATGGTCAGCTCTTTCTAAAACTGTATCTATACCTAACATGATACCCATAGAGACTCCTACAGGTTGTGCACCATCACAAACACCTTTAGCACATAAAATAAGACGAGCAGAAAGACGAGCTAGTTGATCTAAAGGCGAATTCCTTACATCTAATTTATCACTTTTAAGAATTTTATATATGTGCTTAAATCTAATAACTAAAATTATTATTTGATAGATAAAAAATAAAAAAGCAAAAAAAAATGCTAAATAAAATATTAACATATAATGTAAAGACGCTTTATTACTTAACAAAAAAATAGTGCTTATACCACCTAACACTCTTAAAATACGAATTAAAGGATTCATTTGAAATCTAATAACATTTTCTGGCAATGTTGGTGTTTTTCATCCTAATTTACCACCAATTAATAAACGTTGAAAAATTGTTTTTTTTTTCATACTAGACATGTGTCTTATGCTGTTATTAATATAAGAAACTTTGTTAAAGTTTTCTGCTTTAGAATCTTTAATTTTACTTACAATACTGGTTTCTTTATTTGCTACACCAGATATTTGTCTACTATCTATAGATAGTGCCTTTTTACCTAACTCAAATGCAAATCCTGAAGTCAAAACAAGAAAAAATATAAGCATATTAACTAAACCATATATACTATTATTGTAGGCACTTACTATATAAGGATAAACTAAAAGAATTTCTAAATCAAATAAAAGAAATAATAAGGCAAATATAAAAAAAGAAATACTAAACTGTGTCCTGTTTTGCCCCAAAAAGGAGTGAAAGCCGCACTCAAATGCTGAATTCTTTTCTGTATAAGGGTTATGAGGTGCAAATATTAAGTTTATTGCCAATAATATAAGGGCTAACAAAGGTATAAAAAGAAAAAATAAAGTAATACTAGACATCTAAGGGTTAAATATAATAAGTGCTAATATATTAGCCATGCTTAGTCATTCTTCAGGGGTGAAAATAAATAATAATATTATTAATGTTAAAGTAGATATACTTATAGTTAAATAGCTTGACAATATAACACTATCAACGTGAAAAAAACTAATTATTTTTGTTATAGGCATAAAAAGATTACCATCTTTAAAAGAAACAACCTCTTCTTCAATACTATTTTCTAAAACAGGGTTTAATTTGTACTCAGGTTTATCGAAGAAGATTTGTTTTATTACATTTAAGTAATATACAGCACTTATAACACTAGTTAAAATAGCTATTAAGGTTAAAAAAACATAACCACTGTCTAAAGCGGCAGATAATACCATTTGTTTAGCAAAAAACCCTATAAGAGGTGGTATACCTACAAAAGAAAATAGAGTTATAGCCAAACTTAAAGCTAAAACAGGATTTATATAAAAATAACCTTTTATTTGAGTAATAAGCTGTATGGGAGAGTTATTCTTATCTAGCAAGTTTTTAGAATGCTCTTGCTCTTGGTTTTTATCTTTGTTCGGATGTATGACATCATTATCTCCATCATTTACAAACAAGTACAATGAAAACCCTATACTAATTAATAAAAAAAATGCGTTTAAATTAGATACGGAATATTGCATTAAATAAAATATAAAGGCTTGTGTTGATTCAACACTGTTAATGCTTAAAGCTAACAATATAAAACCCAAATGTGATATAGTACTATAAGCAAACAATCTTTTTATTCGAAATTGAGTTAAACCTAATACTGTTCCTATAATTAAAGAGAATAAAGAACTGACTAATAAGCCATAAGTTCAACTAAAATTAGATGCCAAAAAGGAATTACTAGTGTAATGTACTAGTTCTAATAAAAAAATTAGTATAGATATTTTAGCTATTATTGCAACAAAAGTTGTAACTATTGTAGGTATAGCATCATACACATCAGGACTTCAAAAATGAAAAGGTGCAGCAGATACTTTAAATAAAAATCCTACTGACATTATAGTAAGAGAAACATTAATATAAAAAGGTTTGTATCAAAATAAAATATCATTTTTATATTCATTAGCTATATTAGATAAACTAGTTATAACGTAAAACCCGTCAAGATTTGTAGTACCAGAATTTGCATATAATAAACTTGTACCTAATAAAATAAAACAAGAAGATAAACCACCTAACAAAAAATAAGTAAGACCAGCACTAGTAGATAATTCTGAATTTCTGTACAATGTTGCAAGTAAATATAGGCCATAACTCTGTAATTCTATAGATAAAAAGATAGAAACTACATCACTAGTAGATACTAAAAGTATACCACCTATTATTATAAATAATAAAATTAAAGGATACTCAATTATTCTAAATTGTTCTGCCATTTTATTAATAATATTTGTTTTACTAAACAGAAACTTACTGTACAGAAGGTTACTAAAAAAGAGGCTGTAAAGACTAGCATAGCCTTCAGCTCAAACTTTTCTAGGATAAAAAGCAGTTAATTGCATAATAACTGCACTTATTAAAAATATAAAAAGGTGAAATGTTTGTGTTATTGATGTAGCATGAAATAAACCACCGTATAAACCTATACCATTGTCCAAAAAAATAATGGTTAAGTTTTTTAGTGTCAATAAGAAACAGTAGAGTAGGATTATTACTGTCTCTCTAGAATAAAGAATAGATTTGTCTCGTCTTTGGCTGACGGCATTAGATAGTAATAAAAATAAGAGAGAGTATAAAATTATTGTTTTGGTAGGGTTCAAACCTACCTTTTTTTTTTATGCCTAAAGTGTTATTGTTTGGAATAAAGAATAGATTTGTCTCGTCTCTGGCTGACGGCATTAGATAATAATAAAAATAAGAGAGAAAAAAAATTATTGTTTTAGTAGGGTTCAAACCTACATATTTTTGTTGCAAAGCATTAACTTATAAAAACAGAAAAAAATTAAGATGTCACTATTAAAAGACATTAAAAGAAGACGTGTTGACGGTTGTGTTTAGTAGACATAACAATATATTTATATCTTTTAAATAAATGTAAGGTATTAATATGTATATTATTAGACCAATTAAAATATGAAATGCATAAAATGTAAGTGCATAAACTAACAGAAAACTGCCCCTCTTGCCTCTGCTGATGCTTCATCTTTTTCAGCGGATGCTTGCATGCTCATATTTTCCAGCGGATGCTTTGAAACAGCAGAGAAAATAAGCAACAGCAGAATAAAATAAGATAAAATATGAAACTAACCGGGAGAGAAACTCGAATTCCCATTCTTAATGCATGAAATTAACGTTTTAACCAGTTGAACTATCATTTTTTTTTTAATTTACTCTCTTAATCATGTACTTACCTTTAAACAACTTATCTTTATTTATGTAATTTAATAATGTAGCATGGTTTATTTTCAATTCTCTGGCAGCAGTGCGAATAGAACTATATTTTTTAGTACCGTTTGTTTCAATATTTTTAAGGGTAACGATATGAGATGTGGACAGCAATTGGTTGGTTTTAGCTAAAGGAGATAATACTGCACCTACTCTTGCTTTTCTCAAATTATACAAAGCTTTATCGCTCA
>JAABUO010000539.1_pt1 | contig 70220 bp, 64 predicted proteins | sample 5559291 | NCBI WGS metagenome assembly JAABUO01 (sample SAMN10711878, study PRJNA513372) | rock metagenome | isolation source: Antarctica rocks | place: Antarctica: Victoria Land, Finger Mt sud | reverse complement strand
GTTCTTACTCTCTCCTTGCTTAAGGAGAGGGTCGCCGAGGAACGAGGCAGGGTGAGGTCTCTTGATGTGGGCTAGGGGGTCTTCTCAGTGTCTTATCTGAGCAAACGCCGGGCCTCGTCGCGCAGCGTTTCCACACTCAGACCCGCGTCAGTCAGGCGCTGAAGTCCTTTGGTTTGGGGACCGCCACGCAGGTAGGACTGGAACGCAAGCGTCCACGTCTCTTCTTCTTCCTGCTCCCACAGCAGGGCCACTGCACCCTCAAAGTTATGCGCGACAGCCCAGAGCGTCGGTGAGGAGCCGTAACCGAGGGCTTCCGCGAGGAATGTGTGCAGGATCTCGTGATCCCGCGACAGCGAGGCCGTGTCCGTGCCGTAGCCAAGTTCTACGGCATTGGCCCGGTACTGATCGCTGTCTTCCGGGGTGGCTGTGACACGGGTGCCATCATGGTAGCACGTTTCCGTGTAGCCGAGCGTGCTGTTGACCCAGCAGTGGCGAAACTGGAGCGTCTTTGTCAGCCGCGCCGTCAACCCGGCAGCGGCTTGGTACTCGGCGCGGCCGGCAGAAAGCTGGGCCGGGTCAGGCTCGCACAGGTACGTTCCCGGCATTGGCGACTGGAGAACGCGCAGGCCGGCAGAAACTAAGGCCGCTTCTGCATTGGGCAGGATGCTGTCCTGGAAAAGCAGCCGCCGCCTCGCCTTCCGGGCCGCGATGTCCAGCGCCAGCATAGGATAGCGAAGGTGGGCGAGGCCGCCCGCGAAGACGACCAGGTCGTAGGTCTCCCAGCTTGAAGCCAGGTCGTAGACCCACTGCTGCTGAAACTCAGTCCGCGAGTGTAACCCAAGCCGCTCGGCTTCCGCGCGGGCCGAGGCAAGAGCGTCTGCGTCCGTGTCCGTGCCTAAGACCGAAGCGCCGCGCTGCGCCAGTTCAAGTGCACGAAACCCGGTGCCGCAGTTAATGTCCAGTACGGACCAGCCGGTCAAATCTTTTGGCAGAAGCGCCGCGATCTGCTCCCATTGCGTTTGTCCCGGCTCCATCGAAATCGTCAAGTGCTTCTCCTTCCTGCCCTTTGTGCGTCCTGAAGATACCCGGCAAGTTCCGCTGCCCGGTGCATTGCCGTGTGCGACACCAGCACCCGCGCTCTCGCTCGTGCCGCCACTTGTTTTCTGTCCGCCTCCGGCATGTCGCGGAGAATGCCGAGCGTGTCATCTGCCGACTGCGTCTCTAAGATCTCGGTGCCGATCTCGAAAATTGTGTCCAGGCCGTCCCAGTGATCACTCACTATCGGTACACCGCAGGCGGCGGCCTCAAACAAGCGGACACTAGGAGAATACCCCATTTGGATCATATCTGCCCGCGTGATGTTCAGCGTAAACCGCTGCCGGTTGTAAAAGTCACGGTGCAGGGCCGGCGGCAGATGCTCGGTGCGCGTGACATTCGGCGGCCAGGCGATCGAGTCAGGATACTGGGGACCGGCCACCGTGAACCGGCCTTCCGGCCAGTGCCGGGCGGGTTCCAGCAAGAGAGCGTCTAAGGGCGGCTGGCGGTCATCGCTGTACGTTCCCATGTAGCCCAAATCGAAGTCACAGGCAGGAGCCGGGTCTTCAGGAAAGTAAAGGTCTGGGTCCACCGAGCAGTAGAGCGCATGGGCGCAGGGCGAGCCGTACTGCTGCTGTAAGCGCGTCAGCGTGGGGCCGCCGGCAAACGATAAGTACACATCGTAGCCGGGGATCAGCGTCGGCGTCAGATAGTCGCACTCGCCGCGCTCCATCTTCGCCAGCGTCACCGGTGTGTCTATGTCATAGAACGCCCGGACGCCGTGCGCTTTAGACTGCACCCACTGGCCTATGGCAATGCCTTCGGGAACATAGGAACCGACGATGACCGCGTCGGCACTCTGGACTTCCGCTCCGAACCGCGATTGAAGCTCCGGCAGGCTGCCGTAGAGCGCTGTTTGCCCCCACGGCGGCTGCGGCAGATCACGGTTTTCGGCGTACCAGAGCACGTCCCGCTCCAAAAACAGAACCTCATGCCCCAGCGCGGTCAGTTCCCGTACTAGCCCGCGAAACGTCGTCGCGTGGCCGTTGCCCCAAGATGACGTGATGGACAAGCCCAAGATCACAATCTTCATCGCTCGCTGCGTCCTTCCAGGACCGCTTCCAGCAGTGCGGCGCGGTGGGCGTAAGTGTGCTCCGCGAGTACCCGAGAAAGCGCTGCCGCGCCAATCTCCCGCGCCTGCGTTTCCGAGACATCGCGCACGAACCGGGCCACGGCGTCGCCGTCCGAAGCCACTAAGATCTCTCGGCCCGGCGCAAAGAACAGGTCAATGCCCTCCCACTCGTCGGTGACAAGACACGCGCCCGCACCAGCCGCCTCAAAGACGCGCGTGGCCGGCGAGAAGCCGTAGCGAGCCATCGACTCGCGGCTGACATTCAGCACCATGCGGGGCGTACAGTTGAACGCATTATGGTCCTGCGTGTAGACATGGCCGGCATAGGAGACGTTCGACGGCAGGGGCTTGTCGCCCCACCCACTGCCGCCGAGCAGAAACGTGGCCTCCGGCGAGAGCGCGGCGACCCTGAGAAAGAACTCGTCTACCCGCGCTTCCCGGTCCGGCAGCCGGTTCCCGAGAAACCCGAGCGTAGCGGCAAAGCGCGGCTCCGGCGGCACGGGAAAATGCGTGTGCGGGTCCAGCGCGTTGTAGATGGGAACGCAGTCCCGCGCTCCCAGCGCCCGGTAAGCGTCTCGGACCGGCTCGCCACCGCCGTAGGTCAGCACCAGATCGTAGCGCAGGATGAGTTCTCGGAACGGGTCTTGCGGGTCATTCTGCACCCGGTCCAAAGTCGCGGGCGCGTCTACGTCCCAGAACACGGCAAGCGTTTCGGGCCGCTTGAGGTCTAAGACCGCCGCTTCCAGCAGTGCATCAAAGACGCCGACGCCGCTGGCTTTGACGACTAAGTCTGCCCCACGCGCGTCTGCCAGCGCTGCCCAGACACCGTCTTCACCGTCCGCCGAGTAGACCACGACTTTAGCCCAATCCGGGTCCGCCATGTCCCGGTGCTGCTGCCGCGCGTAAGCATCCGGCTCATAGAACGTGACGGAGTGGCCGCGTTCCGACAAGGCGCGAATAATGCCCCGGTAGTAAGTCGCCGCTCCGTTCCAGTAAGCGGAGACGAGGCTGGAGCCAAAGAATGCGATGTTCATAGTATGTGATTTGGCAAGCGGCAGGAATGGATAGCCACGGGTTGAAACCCGAGGCTCGAAAGTGCCCGGTGTCGCGGCGACACAAAAACGAATTGTCAAGAACGGAAAATGCTTGTGTCCCAATCTTCCGTCGCCTCAACGGCGGGAACTTCCTAGCCTCGGGTCTCCAACCCGTGGCTTCTTTTCTATTTCCCGTTTATTTCCCCATAAATCCCCAGCAGTTCGTCAACCCGATGAGCGCAGGTGTGACGGCTTAAAATCGTCGCCAGGCCGTGCGCGGCCAAATCCCGCGCCAGGCTGTCATCGGCTTTCAGAGCCGCGAAATGCGCCTGCATCTCCGCACCGTCTCGGGCCACCAAAAAATCTTTGCCAGGCGTGAACAGATGCTCAGCATCATTCCACGGCGCAGACACTAAGGGAATGCCGCAGGCCAGCGCCTCAAAGATGCGGATAGTCGGGATGCCCGGCAGGGCCTCGACATACGGGCGGCGCGGGACATGGACGGTCATCCGGTACTGGGCGAACACATCCGGCGCGGCATAATTCGGCAGCCAGCCGGCGTATTCAATCCCGGCATCTGCCAGGGCTGTCTTTGCGGCTGCCGGGTAGCGCACTCCATGAACCCGCGCTTTTAAGTGCAGTGCGTGAACCGGTTCCAGCAGGAACTCGTGCAGTTCCTGCGTCCGCTCACCGTCGCCCCAGTTGCCGATCCAAACTAAATCGCCTGTTTTGGGAACGTCTGGCAGCGGATGGAAAACCCGCGTGTCCGCCGCTTCATGCCAGGTCCACGCCCGCTTGGCCCAGCCCTCGCTGAGATAGAGGTCCCGGATGACGTTCCCAAAAGCCAGAACGCCGTCATAGTGGGTGAGGTCATAGTCAGCCATGCTGCCACGCTGGGTGATGGCCCGGTGATGCGTGTCATGGAACAGCAGCCGGTAGCCGCCGCGCGTGGCGCGATGTTCGCCGATGCGCCTCACCAGAGCATGCTCACTCCATTCATGGACCAGCACCAAATCGGCATCCGTTAGTGCGGCGTTCAAGTCCAGCGTGGCAGGATCGTACTGCGTGCTTTGGAGCATCGGATACGCCGCATGAAAGCCGTCTACGACAGACGGCCCGGCATCGGCCAGCAGGTTTTGCAGGCTCCAGTTGTCCTGCGGCTCATAGACTTGAACGTCATGGCCGCGCGACACGAGTTCAGACAAAACGCCGCGCAGGAAGTGGGCGTTGCCATGGTTCCAATCCGAAAGTAAAGAGTGAGTGAAGATGACTAAGCGCAAGTTGAGCTTCCTGAAAGCAAGATGGAAATCCCTGGTCGATTAGCGGCACTGACGTCTGCGGCTCTTCATCCAGAGGGCGGCTCCCCCTAAGATCGGCAGACAGAGGACAAGCCAAACGGCGGCTAGAAAATACCCCTGAAGATGACACACAGCGTCAACGATGTAAGCGCCAATCGTCAGGGCAATAATCCCGCTGCCGACTTCATTGACCCAAAAGGCTTTACTGATTGGCCGCTGTTTCCGAGACAACGGCAGGTTGGTTCTGCGGGCCGGAAAAGGTGCAATGGCCTGATACCGATCGGCAACGCGGTAAACCCGGTGCGTAGGCGGATTCTTTGCAGGCGGCCACAGATTGATGCAGCGGCGCTTATGCTTTTCGGAGGCTCCTCGGAACCTGATCGCTTTGTCTTTGGGAAGCAGCTTTTGCATCAGCTATAGTTCTCTAAGCAGTGTCCTGTATGCGTCCAAATACCCGTGTGCCATGCGTTCCAGGGTATAGGTTTGGGCGCGGGCCAGCGCACGGGCGGACATCTCGCGCCGCAGCGAAGTATCGGAAATCAAGCGCAAAATGGTTCCGCGCAAAGCGGCGGGATTGTCCGGCGCGGCATATAGCGCGGCGTCAGTCCAGACTTCGCGCAGGCTGGGGATGTCGCCCAGCACGAGCGCACACCCGGACAGGCCTGCTTCAAGCGCGGACAATCCAAACGGCTCGTAGCGGGCGGGCAGTGCATAGACAGCCGCTTCGGCAAGGCGCGAGGCGATCTCGGAAGGCGGCAGGCAGCCCAAAAGCTGCACAGTGTCAAAATGCTGCTTTTGCCCATTTGGGTGTGCTGTTTCCCCGGCCACGCAGACAGGCCACGGCAGCGTCGGCGCGATTTCGGCCAGAACGCGGATGTTTTTCGCATCGTCCCAAAGCCGCCCGGCGCTGAAGATGACCGGCTGCTTGTCGGCAGGTTGAAAGAGCGCTGCATCGCGTCCGTTTGGAAGCACCTGTGTTGAAGTCAGTGGACCATAATCGGCTTGAAGGCAGTCCAGCATCGCCTGAGTCGGCGCGGCGACTAAATCTGCGGCCTGTAAGCCAGCTTGAACTTCGTCATGATAGTGCTGCCACTCGGACGGGGCGCTTGTGCCGTGGACGGCCTGCCACCAGGACAAAACGCACGAATGGCCGGCTACCAGCACGGGCGCATTCCACGGCAGGCTGCCATGCGCGTAGCCGTTGAGATGCACGATGTCCGGCAGCCACTCGGCTTCCAGTGACAGCAGCCAGTTGCCGGCGCGGGCGACATCGGCCCAGGGGTTTTCCATCCATTCTAGTGAGAATGCAGACGGGTAAAGCATGAGATTGGGAACGGCAGACGCTTCCGCCGACTGCGCCGGGGTCGGCAGCCGCCCCATCGTTACCAGTGCGATTTGTACACCACGCGGAGCCAGAGCGCGGGCCAAGTCGAGGGCATAGGTCCAGACGCCGCCAACGGTGTCCGCCGTCATTAAAACGCGCGTCAAGACAGCGTGACCAGAGCTTTCATGAAGCCCTCGGGCCGGTTCTGCGTGGCATTGAGCGCGTCGCCCAGCTCCTCTAAGGGAAACGTGTGCGTGTACAGCGGGGATGGGTCGAGTATGCCAGACGCGACGGCCTCGACAGCCTTCTCAATGCCGCCGGTGTACAGCAGCGGGTCGCGCTCGTGGGCGTTGATGACATCAAGGCCGCGCCAGTTCCAAAGCTGCATATTGACCGAGCGCAGTCCGTCCTGATGGTAGCCGGCAATGACTAAGCGCCCGCGTTCTTTTGTGAGTTCGGCGGACAAGTCCAGCGGCCACTGCTTGCCGACGGCCTCAATGACAACGTCGCAAAAGTTGCCGTTTGTCAGCGCTTTGACCTGTTCAATAATCTGCCAGTGATCGTCCATCGGCAGAACGTGCGCTGCGCCCATCTGGGCGGCAACCGCCTGAGCAGACGGACGGCGAGCGATGGCAACAACGGTGGCTCCGGCATGAACGGCAAGCTGGGTCAGCAGTGCGCCAAGAAATCCGATCCCGACAATGGCAACCGTTTGGCCGGGCTTGACTTCGCTGCGGGCAAAGATGTTCATCGCGCAGCCCAGCGGCTCGCCCGGCAGCGGTGTGTCTCGAAGCGCGTCCGGCAGCTTGACGACCGCGCTTTGATCGGCAGTGTCATACTCGGCGTACGCATGGCCGGACAGCATCGCCACGCGGTTCCCGGCGCAAAGGCCCGTCACGTCTGCCCCGACACTCTCAATGATCCCCCACCCTTCATGGCCCAGCGCACCGGGTTCCATCGGGTAGGAAAACCATTCCCGCCCTTCCCAGGGCGGCAGGTTGGACGCGCAAACGCCGCAGCCTTCCAAGTGAACTAAGACTCCAGTAGCTTTTGGCTCGGGGCGCGGGACTTGTTCGATTCGCATTTCGCCGGGGGTCACTAGAACAGCGGCCCTCATCACTTTTGACGGCTGGGTGTCCATTAAACGAGCGCCTCCTGCCGCCTGGCTGTGGACTGAGTGAGGCCGCGTGTTTCGCGGAGCCAGCAAGCGAGATGCTCTATGCCGTCAGAAACGTTGGTAGCCGCACTCCATCCTGTGGCTTCTCGGAATTTGCGCGTGTCGGAAACATAATACCGCTGGTCACCGGGCCGCCATTCCTCAAACCGCACTGGCGGCGCTTCTCCGTAGGCCTGCTCGATTAGCCGCAGCAGGTTCAGGAGGCTGACGGTGTTCTTCGGGCCGCCGCCGATGTTGAACGCCTGCCCGGAAAGCCGGTTGATGTTGTCCTGCGCCAGCACGAAAGCATTGACTAAGTCTTCTACGTAGAGAATGTCGCGCACCTGCATTCCGTCACCGTACAGTGTGATCGGCTTGCCTGCCAGTGCACGGATCAGAAAATGCGCGACCCAGCCCTGGTCTTCCGTGCCGAATTGATGCGGCCCATAGATGCAGCTCATGCGAAAGACGACCGCCGAAATGCCGTAAGTGCGAGCGTAGTCTAAGACGTATTGATCCGCCGCGCCTTTGGAGCAGCCGTAAGGGCTGTGGAAATCAAGCGGGCGGCTCTCGCTAATGCCCTGCGTGCGAACAGACAAATCTTCCGGCTCGTAGCGGCTGCTGCGGACGCGAAGTGGGATGTCGGAGAGGCCGCCGTAAACTTTGTTGGTGCTGGTGAACACTAAAGAAGGCGGCGCGGCGCACCGGCGTATGGCCTCCAAAAGGTTCAGCGTCCCCCGCGCATTGATCTCAAAGTCTTCCAGCGGGTCGGTCAGGCTGGTCGTGACCGCGACCTGCGCGGCCAGATGAAACACTTGCCCGACGCCGCGCAATGCGCGGCGAAGGCGGTCCGCGTCGCGAATGTCGGCTTCTTCGATTTCTACTAAGTCACCGTGCGTGTCGGAAAGCCACTGGGCGTTCTGCTCCACGCCCGGGCGGGAGAAGTTGTCGTACACGCGCACGGGCGTCCCCGCCGACAAGTAGCGATGCGCCAAGTTGGTGCCGACGAAGCCCGCACCGCCGGTTATCAGAATAGGACTTTGAAGAATGGTTTGGGTCATACGGTCAGCCCTCGCTGGGCCAGTTCCGAACTCGCTTCGGCAACCCGGTCGTGGGCGACCTGGCCTTCCAGCCACACGGCAATTTCTTTGAGGCCTTCTTCTAGTGACACCTGCGGGGCGTAACCTAAGACCGCGCGGGCAAGCGAAATATCCGCGAAGCAGTGCCGAATGTCCCCCGACCGGTACTTGCCGGTAATCTCGGGCGCGATGTCTTCCCGGCCCAGCGTCCGGGCCATCCGCGCGGCGATTTCCTGCACGGTGTACGCCTGCCCACTGCCGACATTGAACACCCGGCCTGCAGCGTCCGGTGTTTCCAGTGCCAGCCGGCAGGCGCGGGCTACGTCCTGCACACTCACGAAATCCCGCTGCTGCCGCCCGTCTTCGAAGATCAGCGGCGAACGCCCATTCAAGTAGCGCGACGCGAAAATCGCCAGCACGCCGGTGTAGGGGTTGGACAGCGCCTGACAGGTGCCGAAGACGTTGAAGAAGCGCAGGGCGACGGTCGGAATATGATACGCCCGTCCAATCATCAGGCACAGCCGTTCTTGATCATATTTCGAGAGCGCATAGACCGAGGACAGCGACGGCGTCTTCGTTTCCGGCGTCGGCACTGGCCGAAGCGCCTGACCGGCATCGTCCTGCAGTTCCCAATCCCCTGCCTGCAGGGCGCTTAAAGGCCGCTCCTGCCCCGGCACCAACGCACCCTCAGACGCCTCATACAGCCCTTCGCCGTAGATGCTCATGCTGGACGCGACGACAAGCCGCTCGACGGGCTTTTCAATCAGCGCTTCCAGCAGGGTTGCCGTGCCGAGATTGTTGACATCCGTGTAGCGCCGGATCTCGTACATGCTCTGCCCAACCCCGACGGTCGCCGCAAAATGGTAGACGGCGTCCATACCCTTCAAGGCTTTCTGAACTGCGGCCGGGTCGCGCACATCGCCGACCACAAGCTCGACATCCGCAGGCAAATACTCAGGGCGCTTCTGCTCGCTGCCATGCACCTGGGGCGATAAATTGTCTAGCGCCCGCACCGCGTAGCCGCGCCCGAGCAGTTCCAGCGCGAGATGCGATCCGATAAATCCTGCGCCGCCGGTGATTAAAACGTGCTTGCTCATAGACCGTGTTTCCTGAAAGTGAGAAGTTTGAGGATTGTTGAGCATCTTCTACCCATACTAGCCCTTCTTTTAATCCTAAAGGCAACAAACACAAAAAAGCCGCTTCCCACTTAGGAAGCGGCCCGCTCAAACTTTATTACTCTTCAAACCCTGGCAGCGACACGCTGTACGGCAGCGGCTGCTCGGCGGCGGCATAGCTTTCCGACGTGTCGCGGCCTTCGTCGCTTTGGAACACGAGCAGGTAATAGGACGCAGAATACTCGCGGACACCCCGGTTCTGAGTATCCAGCTCTTCAAACGGAGACTGCTCCAAGTCGCTGCTTTCGGACAGCGAGCGCCGCCAGGTGTCGGGCGTCAGCGAGAACAACACCCAGCCCTGCTCAGAATGCGCGTCTAAGACGCCCTGCATTCCCTCGTAATCCGTGACCACTGTTTTGTACCGGCGCATCGGCATCCTCCTGTCTTCCGCCCATTTCTGTCAATCCACCATTGTACCCGAACAAGCGGACGCTGACAAGGCTTTATCGCTCCGGCAGCAGGATAAGGGCATCAGGGACGGTGACGCCGGTTTGGCGGGGGGACAGCGCTACGCCGTTCAGCACATAGGTCATCTGGGTGGACGCGCCGCCGTCGAGGCACATGGCGGCATCGGCACGGGAATGGTCGTAGCGGGGGAAGTAACGAGAGACAAAACCGGCAAGCTCGGAAAAGTCTGCGCCGGACGCGATGCCGACGACCAAATGCCAGGGGTGCCCGGCGGGGCCATCATAGGCGACAAAGGTGCGCGGCTCGGGGCCGGGACTGACCAGGCGCTCCTGATACTGGGTGACGACAATTTTGCTTTGGGAGATGAGTGTCGGGCCGCAGCCGACGGCATCGGCAACCCGCCAGGCGGCAGACTGGCGGCCCATTGGCCCGGCGTAAGCGGTTACGGATTGGGGATCGCTTGGATTGGTGGCGGCCCAAGAAATGCTCGGGGTGCCGTCCGGCAGAAGGCCGAACGCACTGCGGACATATTGGCCTTTGCGGATGGTCGGGCTGCCGGAGCCGGTCAGGGGCGGCGCGGCGTGGCGGACGCGGCCATTTTCGACCAAGAGGCCCACGAACTCTTTGCGGCCTGCTGTATCTTCCTGACCGAAGTAGCCGCCGTTGACCGCCATCAGGCCATGCGTGCGCGTCAGCCACTCATGAGGCGTGAGTGCCTGCCCAACGACATGCCCGCCGGAGAGTGTAATCCCATGTGTCTGGAGTGTCAGGCGGCAGTGGGAGCGCGTGAGGTCAATGTCTACCAAATCAATGCCTGCCCCGGCGCGGGTTGGGATGGCCCTATGGACAACGCCAGGCGCGAGGAGGTCCGCGTCAGCGGCAGGCGGCGGAGAGGGATTGGGCGCGGAGGCGGTGCGGGGGGCACAGCCGGAAAAGAGAAGGCCGAGGCAGCAGGAGGCAAGAAGGAACCTCACCCGGTCACAAGTGACCACCCTCTCCTTAAGCAAGGAGAGGGTCGAAACGGACCGGGGTGAGGTCTTCGTCATTAGCAGTGCCAGTCTACGTTAGAGACTTCGCGGGCGTACTTGATGATGAACTGCTTGCGCGGCTCGACTTTGTCGCTCATGAGGATAGAGAACATCTCGGCGGCGGCGTTTGCGTCTTCAAGCGTGACGCGGGCCAGACTGCGCGACTCGATGTTCAGCGTGGTCTCAAACAGCTCCTGCGCGTTCATCTCGCCAAGACCCTTAAAGCGTCCGACTTGAACGTCTTTGCGCTTCAGCTCTTTGACCATGCGGTCGCGCTCTTCTTCCGACCGGGCATAAAGGCGTGTGTCTTTGCCGGACTTGATGGAGTACAGCGGCGGCTGGGCGATATACACATGGCCCTGCTCGATCAACGGCTGCATGTAGCTGAAGAAGAATGTCAGAAGCAGAGTGCGGATATGGTCGCCATCTACGTCGGCATCGGTCATGATAATGATGCGGTCGTAGCGCAGCTTGGACATGTCGAACTTCGACGACGACTCGCCCTCGTCATCGCCGTCGCTGTCCACTTTGATGCCGATGCCGAGCGCGGTAATCAGCGAGCGCACTTCATTGTTTTCCAGCGTCTTGTCGAGCGCGGCCTTAGACGTATTGATGATCTTGCCGCGCAATGGCAGGATCGCCTGATACCGCCGGTCACGGCCCTGCTTCGCGGAGCCGCCGGCGGAGTCGCCTTCCACTAAGAACAGCTCGCACTTTTTCGGGTCACGCTCGGTGCAGTCGGCCAGCTTGCCGGGCAGGTTAGAGTTTTCGAGGCTTGACTGGCGCTTGATGAGATCAGCGGCTTTGCGGGCGGCATCACGCGCACGCTGGGCGGTCAGCGCTTTGTCAATGATCTTCTTGCCGACGGCGGGGTTTTCTTCCAAGAACTGGGTCAGGCCCTCGCCCATAATAGAATTCACGATGCCTTCGACTTCGGAGTTGCCGAGCTTGGCTTTGGTCTGGCCCTCAAACTGCGGCTTGAACAGGCGCACCGAGATAACTGCCGTAAGGCCTTCCCGGACATCGTCGCCACTCAGGTTAGTGTCTTTGTCTTTCAGCGCCCCGGATTTGCGGGCGTACTGGTTGATGACGCGGGTCAAGGCCGTGCGGAAGCCCGAAAGATGCGTCCCGCCTTCTTTGGTATGGACATTGTTCGCAAACGACAGCACGGTCTCGGAGTACGACTTGTTGTACTGAAGCGCGATCTCGACCTGGACGTCGTCCCGCTTCTTTAAGAAGTAAATAGTCGGGCCGAACTCGTTTTTGGTGTCGTTCTTGTTCTCGTTGAGATGGTCCACAAGCTCGGCGATGCCGCGCTCATAGTGGTAGGTCACAGGCTCCGCGCCCGTGAGATTGTCGTGGAAGTGGATGGTCACTTCCCGGTTCAAGTAGCAGGTATTGCGGATGCGCGACTCAAAGATTTCGGGCTTATAAGCATAGTCGCCAAAGATTTCGGTGTCCGCCAGCCAGGTAATGGTCGTGCCGTGGCTGTCCGACGGACCCATTTCTTTGAGGCCCTTTGGCTTAGGGACGCCCTGAACGCACCGCAGCTTAAACTTCCTGCCGCGCTGCTCGACCACGGCTTCGCACCAGGCCGACAGGAAGTTGACGCAGGACAGGCCGACGCCGTGCAGGCCGCCGGACACTTTGTAGCCGCCGCCGCCGAACTTGCCGCCCGCGTTCAGCTTGGTCATCGCAAGCTCGACGCCCGACAAACCGGTCTGCTTGTTGGTATCGGCGGGAATGCCGCGCCCGTTGTCGCGCACCGTGACGGTCGTGTCCGGGTTCAGCGTGACCCAGATTTCGGTGGCATGGCCCGCCAGCACTTCATCAATGGAGTTGTCCACGACCTCAAACAGCAGGTGATGCAGGCCATTCGGGCCGGTGTCACCGATGTACATGGCGGGCCGGGTGCGGACATGCTCGACGCCTTCCAGTAAGCGGATGGTGTCGGCGGTATATTCCTCGCTGACATGGCCCATCGCAGTCGCGTCCTGCTCGCTGACGTCTACCTGCTCGCCGTCTTTTAAGAGCGCTTCCACGACCTGCCGGCCGGTTGTATCCAGCAGTGCCATGTCTTCCGCCTGCCCGTTCGTTCCCACTCCATCCAATGCCACCGGCTCCGCGCGTTCTGTTTCCCGGTCCAGCAGCGTGTCTTGTTTTGCTTTCGCCAATTCGTTTCTCCTACACCAAATCGCTTCTCAGTATTTGTTCCGCGTTGTCAGCAAGTGTCAACTAATTGCTGAAAATCTGGACGAATTATACCCGGTTCAGGCCGGCAAAGTCAAGAAAAGCACACACAAGTGTAGCACTAGGCCTGCATGGGAACAACAAAAGCATGATCTCACCGAACAACCTTGCAAACTTCCTAGACCAGTATCTGGAAACTGCCCGCTATGCCGACGAAATGCCGCTGGTACGCCATCAGTTTTCGCGCTCCGTCGGAAAGTTAGGCCTCGCGCTGGAAGCCTGGCCGGGCATGGGAGACTGGGTACGGGCGGAGAAGCTGGACGCGGTTTTCCTGCACCGGGCACTTAAGCTGGAGCCGGACGCTCTGCCCGGCGACATTGGCGTGATCGCCTCCCATCTGCCGTTTGAGGAAAAGCTGGGGCTGGGCTACAATTTCTGCCTGGCAACGGCGCTCGGCATGACGCATTTAGAGACTTTGGGTTACCGCAAAGGCCGGCCGCTGGGGATGCTGGGCCGCGTGCCGCCGCAGACGGTCAGCGCGTTTTATCAGTCGGTTAAAGAGACATTTGGCGGGCAGGACGAATCGCGGACCTGCGAGCGCAATGAAGTGACAAAAGTGGCTGTCGTGGGGGCAATGACGGCGGAACTGATGCATGAAGCGTCGCAGCGCGGAGCGGAAGTGTACATCACGGGCCAGATGCGAAAGCCAGCCAAAGAAGCCATCATAGACACCGGCCTCGGCGTGGTCATTGTCGGCCATCAGCGCTCCAAGCAATGGGCACTCAGCGCCTTTGCCAACATCCTGCGCGAACGGTTCTATGGCCTGAAGGTAGTAGTGGCAAAAGAGCTGGTCGTGCGGCCCGTGCCGAAGCTGCCTCAAGTGGAGTAATCGGAGGTAAATGCCGGGGTTGTAGAAAACCCCGGCAAGAGCATGTCCTTCGGACATGGAAAGAGCGCAATTATCGTGGTCTGTAATCTTCGTCCGAAGGACGCTTCTTTGCCGGGGTTTTCTACAACCCCGGTTCTTGCCTCTTAAAGCACTTCTGCCGGATACGAAAATACCAGCCCGTTCGGCTGGCTAATCTGCACAGACACGGCGGTTCCGGGCGCAAAGTATTCTTTGCGAACGTAACCCAGCGCCAGTGCCTGACCGCCGCGCGACAGCGATGCAGCCGCGCTTGTCACAGTCCCAATCTCGCGGCCCGGCTCCGGGCCATCTTCCGGCACATGAATAGTCGCACCGACGGGCGGAACCGGCGCGTCTTCGACCAGCAAAATCTGCCGCAGCGCTTTGTTGGTGTGGCCCCGCGCCTGCAAGCGGGCGACGATCTCCTGCCCGACATAGCAGCCTTTGGTGTAGGAAACGGCGTCGGTCATCTCGGCCTCGGGCAGCAAAATGGCGGGCATAAGCTCGGCTCCCCATTTCGGAATGCCCGCGTCAACCCGCAGCGCCTCGGCGTCTTCGGCAGTGAGCGGGACTGCCCCGGCGTCAAGGAGGGTGTTCCAGGCGGCGTCCTTTTCTGCGGCAGGCAGCCAGCAGTCAATTCCAAGGGCAAGGGGAAGCGAGGGTGCGGTGGCATAGCCCAGCCAAGTGGGCAAGCGCTCTGCGAGATCGGCGGGATGCTCCCCCAGCACGGACACAATGGCCCATTGGTCGCAAACGTCGGCGATCTGCACGTCTTCCATGATCAGCAGCTTGTTGAGTGTGGCAGACAGCACTTCTAGGCAGGCCGGATCGGTTTCAATAATTAGCGCGTCGGGGCGGGCATGAATGTGAAGGTCGGCGAGAATATGGCCGGTGGTGTCAAGAAGCGCGGCGTGACGGGTATCGCCTGCGGACAGTCCCACAACATTGTTGGAAACCATGCCTTGCAGAAACGTCTCACGGTCCGCACCGGTCAGTTCCAGAACGCCGCGCGGCGAACGGTCTAAAATGCGTAAAGGCGGATTGGAAGCACTCATACAGCGCTTATACCCAGTTTGCGAAGGAGGCGGCTTCTAGGAAATCGGGCGACCGGCGCGGCGGTCCATCGTGTCCAAGACAGCGATCTTAACGGCGGCGGCAGCGGCGGCAAGCAAGGCTCCGAGAAGAAAACCAGACTTAGAAACAGGCGGCATTGAGGCAAGCGGCATTGATTTTGTACCTTTCACAATCTCCATAAGCATATTGTGGCATTTTTCACAAACTTTGTCAACGCAAAACAACCAGGCTTTTCTCGGCGGTCATTCTGGGTAAATAGCACTCATGCCTACACTGACAGAACACGCCCCCTCGCCCGCAAGTTCCCCTGCTTCCAGCACTGTTAATTCCGAAACACTGGCCGAAGTTAAAGCCGCTGGCCTGCGCTATGTCACGGACCGCCAGCCGGGCATCCGGCGCGAACCCGACGGCGACAAAAGCTTCCGTTATTTTGCCCCCAGTGGCGAGGAAGTTACCGACGAGAGAACGCTTTCGCGCATCAAGTCGCTTGCCATTCCGCCCGCCTACACCGATGTCTGGATTTGTTCGTCCGAGAACGGCTACCTGCAGGCAACCGGCCACGACGCTAAAGGCCGCAAGCAGTACCGCTACCACCCGCACTGGCGTGAAAGCCGCGACGAGACCAAGTTCGAGCACATGATGCAGTTCGGCGCAGCCCTGCCCAAGCTCCGGGAGCATGTGGAGGCCGACCTGCGGCGTCCCGGAATGCCTCGCGAAAAGATTTTAGCCACGATTGTTCGGCTGCTGGAAACCACGCTCATTCGCATTGGCAACGAGCAGTATGCCAAAGAAAACCAGCATTACGGCCTGACGACGCTTCAAACCGAGCATGTCGAAGTCACTGGCTCAACGCTGCATTTCCACTTTGTCGGCAAAAGCGGCAAAGAGCATACGATTGACCTCAAAGACAAAAAGCTGGCGTCCATTGTCGCTCGCCTGCACCATCTGCCCGGTCAAGAAGTGTTTCAATACGCGGGCGAAGACGGCACCCTGCACTCAATTGACTCCGCCGACGTGAACGACTACTTGCACGAGGTCGCCGGCTCCGAGTTCACCGCCAAAGACTTCCGCACCTGGGCCGGCACCGTGCTGGCATCTTTGGCACTTCAAGAGTTTGAAGCGTTCGGCTCGGCGACGCAGGCCAAGCGAAACGTCACAGCCGCCATTAAAGCCGTGTCTCAGCGCCTCGGCAACACTCCCGCCGTCTGCCGCAAAGCCTACATTCATCCTGCCGTCTTTGAGACCTACTTAGACGGCACCATGCTGGAATCGCTGCGTCAGGAAACCGAACAAGAGCTTGCCGATTCCCTGCACTCACTCAAGCCCGAAGAAGCCGCCGTCATGGCCCTGCTGGCCCGCCGTCTGGCAGCGGAAGCGGCAAAGTAGGGGCACCGGCACTGGAAGTGCCGGTGCCTTTTTGCGTCTTGACAATCCTACCTCACTTGCGCTAAAGTAGACGCATGGAACTGACACCAAACGACGCCGAAGACGTGACGCAGGACGTGATTGAAAAGTACCAGAAGTTTGTGAACCCGACGCAGGTTGCGCTGCTGAAAGTCGGCGGCTTTGACCATATCGAAGCCTCTGCCGAGGGCGTGACGCTGACGGATATTGACGGCCATTCCTACATTGACTGCCTCGGCGGCTACGGCGTCTTCTCGCTCGGACACCGGCACCCGAAAGTTGTCCAGGCCGTCAAAGACCAGCTCGACCGCATTCCAATGGCGTCCAAGACGTTTTTGAACAAGCCGCTGGCGGATTTGTCCGCGAAGCTGGCCGAGATCACGCCGGGCGATTTGCAGTATTCGTTTATTTCCAATTCCGGGGCCGAAGCCGCTGAAGCCGCGCTGAAGATCGCCCGCATGGCATCGGGCCGAACGGATTTCGTGTCCACGCACGGCGCGTACCACGGCAAGACGATGGGAGCGCTGTCGGTGACGGGCCGCGAAGTCTACCGCAAGCCTTTTGAACCGATGCTGCCCGGCGGCAGCTTCGCGGCATTCAACGACGCCGACGCCATCGAGAGCCTTATCACCGGCAAGACTGCCGCCGTGATTCTGGAACCCATTCAAGGCGAAGGCGGCATCCAGGTTCCGTCGGACGATTACTTTCCGCGAGTCCGCGAGATTTGTGACAAGCACGGCGTTCTGCTTATTATAGACGAAGTGCAGACCGGCCTGGGACGCACCGGCAAAATGTTCGCGATTAATCACTGGAATGTCAAGCCCGATATCCTCATCCTTGCCAAAGCTCTCGGCGGCGGCGTCATGCCCATCGGCGCGACGCTTGCGACCGAGGCCATTTGGGGCAAAGTCTTCCGCGAAAACCCGTTCATCCACACCACCACGTTCGGCGGCGGCGAGATGGCCTGCGCCGCCGCACTGGCCGCGCTGGAAGTCACCTGGGAAGAGAACCTGCCCGCAAAGGCCGCCGAGAACGGCGCGTACTTCCTCCACGGGTTGAAGCAAATTGCCGCCGAGCACCCGAACATCCTCAAAGAAGCGCGGGGCTTAGGCCTGATGCTGGGCGTCGAGTTCACCGACAGCGACATCGGCAAGCTGGTCATCGGCACGATGGTCCATCGGGGCGTCATCGCCGCCTACACCCTGAACAACCCCAAAGTGATCCGCTTCGAGCCGCCCCTGATCATCACCCGCGCCCAGATTGACACCGTTCTGTCCGTCTTCGCCGCCGGCGTCCAGGACGCAATAGACCTGCTGGGGGATTTGATTTAGCCGAAATAAGAACAGCCCCGGTTTGGAAGACCGGGGCTTCGTTAATGCAGGACTTCGCCGCCTAAGCCACTTGCTGTGGTCTCGCTTCTATAGTCACGAGGCCGCCGTCAACCACATCTAGGATGACGCGATAGCCGTACAGCAGTGACATTCCAATTAGCGAGACATCCTCTGTTGCCATCACATAGAGGGGACGCGGCAGGCCGTCCCAAACAACCGTAGCCCGGTAAATATCCAGGGAGACCGTAGTGCCATCACCTAGAGTTACAAAACGGGTGCCTCTGGCTGGCAGGCCAAGAGACGCGATGATTTCCGGTGGCAGAGAAAACGCTCCATTGTAGCCGGTATCAATCACCGCTTCGGCTTCGACCTCTTGCCCATTCAGCCCTTGTACTTGAACCGTCAGGACGGCTTCCTTGCTGTCGTTAATCATCCCTGTCATCATATGAGGTTTGCCTGCTTGTTTCCGCCCAGGCGATAGGCCGCGCGGTAGCCGACCCGGACGCCGAAGAGAACGGCATCCGGCCTTCGGGCAAGAAGCCGCTCGGACGCGGTGATGTCCTCGGCGTCTATCTCGTAATCGCCGGTGTTCACGTCCAAGATCAAAAACTTACCGCGATGCTCCCCTTCCACCTGCGCCCGTATCTGCGCGTCATAAAGCGCCTGCCCGCGCTCCGCGCTTCGTACCCCTGCTTCTGTCATCATCCGATCCTCCTAATCTTTGACTTCTCCTATCATACCTATTTTCTTCGCCATTCTGCCGTCACGCACTCGGAATATCCTCCGGGTACAGCGTGACCAAACTCGCCTCATCCAGCATCCCCGCCGAAACCATCCGGTTCGCGTGGGCGTTGATCGCCTTCTCAAACATATTCCGCGCCAGCCGCGCATTTCCAAACGTCTCATCACGCCGGGTGTACAAATCTGCAAAAATGTTGAACAGCTTCAGCTCCGTCGCCGGGTGCAGCGTGTAATCGCCCTGCGCCGCGAAGTACCCGAATATCTCCGTCAGCTCGGCAGGCGCGTAATCATCGAAGTGCAGAAACTTATTGAAGCGCGATTGCAGGCCGGGGTTGCTGCGAATGAACTTTTGCATTGGCTCGGTGTACCCAGCGACAATTACAATCAGGTCGTCCCGGTGATCCTCCATCAGCTTCAGCAGGTCGCCACCGCTTCCTGCCCGTACATGTCGTGCCCGTGCGTGCTGTCGGTCAGGCTGTACGCTTCGTCAATGAACAAAACGCCGCCCAGAGCGCTTTCGACCACTTCCTGCGTCTTAATCGCCGTCTGCCCCAAGTAGCCGCCCACCAGCCCCGCCCGGTCCGTTTCTATGAACTGGCCTTTAGACAAAAGGCCCATGCTTTTGTAAATCTGCGCGATGAGCCGCGCAATGGTCGTCTTGCCCGTGCCGGGATTGCCCGTAAAAACCATGTGCAGACTTTGCTCAGGAACCGACAAGCCTTTATCCTTGCGTAGTTTCTGAACCCGCAGGAAGTTGACGAGTTGAGTCACGTCAGTTTTGACGCTACTCAATCCAACAAGCGCATCCAATTTGGCCGAAAAGTGGTCAAACACTATTCCTTCGTTGCTTGCCTGATGGGAGCCACCCGACTGATAATCCTGCAACAGTTCTACAACTCGACTATGCCCCTGAGCCGCCGCCGCATCCAATGCAGTTTGGCCTTCTACGTCTTTACAACCTGTATCTACTCCTGCCCCCAGCAACAACCCAACAGTTTCATAATGACCGCTATACGCAGCCATGATAAGCGGCGGCATACTCTTCCAAGGAGCATTAGGATTAGCACCGTGTTCAATCAGCAACCGTACAGCCTCACAATACCCGTTTGTCGCGGCGATAAAGAGGGCATTTTCAGGGGAACCAGCACCGCCATTTTCCCCTACGTTCGGATTAGCGCCGCTTTCAAGGAGTTTTTTCACGACCTCAGTATGACCGTTGCTGACTGCATATTCGAGAGCATCGGTTTTGTATTTATCAACAGTATGTAAATTTGATCCAGAAGAAAGAAGAGCAGACAGTATAACCATGTGTCCTCGCCTAGCGGCCTCATGCAACAACGTGCTCTCAGACTCGTCTCGTGCATTGACATCTACATCTGGTCTTTTCAGCAACTCATTTACTCTTGAGGTGTTGCCAGCCCAGACAGCTTCAAACATCTCATCATCTATCGCACTCATGATTTTGACTCCTATAACGAATAATTTTCCCATGCTCAAAATCAAGTATACGAATACTGCGCGGCGTGACGCAAGAGATGAAACTAAGCTAGACCAGTTTGAAAAATTTAATTTTGATCAAATTGGCTTGGCAGGTCGCGTGAGCCGTGGAGGACGCGCATAATCCGGACGCCGCCTTCTATCGCTTGGTAGAAGATGACGTAATCTCCCGAGACAAGGCTGCGAAAGCCGGGCAGGATGTCTTCGCGCCGCCGCCCTACTCCCGGCATATCTGCACACGCTTGACACTTTCCGTTGATCTCGCTGACAACTTTATCAGCCGCTTCCATGTTGTTCTCGGCGATAAATGCCCAAATTTCCAGCAAGTCCGCCTCAGACCCTCGTGTCTGGGTTACTTGGGCCATGATTGTCCCCTTCGTTCCGCGAGGCGCTTGCGGCCTTCAGCAAGAATGGCTTCCACATCAAGCGGGGCTACTTCGCCCCGGTCTGCCTGTTCAACGGCGACCATTAAGTCTTTGCGAAGCTGTTCCAGCTTGATTTGCCGGAGCATTTCTTGTTCTTGCAGTAGGCGCAGTCCTTCGCGAACAACTTCGCCGGGAGATTGGTACTGGCCGCTCTGGATTCTGGCATTGACAATTTCTTCAAGTTCTGAGGGCAGGGCAACGGTCATCATGGTTAATTTGCTCCTTACGTTTGCTTCTTCCATCATACCCGATTGCCTCATGGCTCCGTATCGGCTATAATCTAGGCATGAGAAGTCTTCACGTTGTTTTGCTGACTTTCGCGCTGCTATGCGGTGCGCTGCTACCGGGGTTTGCTAAGTCCCCTACCCCACCGAGTAAACCCGAACTCAGGGCGTTTTGGGTGGATGGGTTTAATGATGGGTTTAAGACGCCGGGGCAGTGCGATCTGCTGTTGCACCGGCTGCGGGCGATGCACGCGAACGCGGTGTTTGTGCAGATGCGGAAGCGGGCGGATGCGTATTATCAAACGCATTATGAGCAGTGGGCATTGGATGACCCGACGCAGTTTGACGCGCTGGCGTATTTGTGCGCTCATGCTCACGCGGCGGGGAAGCCGCGCATTCAGGTCCATGCCTGGATTAATGCCTGTGCGGTGGGGGGGAACGCTTCGGCGGGGGCGCTGACGAAGCTGCATCCCGAGTGGCTGTCGCTGTCGGATACGGGGGCGGATTTTGACGGCGAGGCGACGAAGATTGATCCGGGGAACCCGCTGGCGGCGGACTGGACGTACCGGGTCTACATGGACGTGGTGCGGCACTACGATGTAGACGGTATCCATTTAGATTTTATTCGCTATGGCGGCGACGGCAAGACCGCCGGGCACTGGGGCTACAACGCGGTGTCGGTGGCCCGGTACAACCTGCGCTACGGGACAGCCGGGCCGCCGCGCTGGAATGATCCGCGCTGGCAGGCGTGGCGGCGGGAGCAGGTGACGGACCTCGTGCGCCGGGTGTATGTCGGGGCAGAGGCGCTCAAGACACAGTTGATTGTGAGCGCGGCGACAATCTGCTGGGGCGACGCGCCGAAAAGCGACGCGGCGTATGAAACGAAAAGCGCGTCGTACACCGAAGTCTTTGCGCCCTGGCGGGACTGGATGCGCGAGGGGATTTTGGACCTCAACTGCCCGATGTCGTATTTCGGCCTGGCAAAAGCGGCGGCGCGGTGGGAAGGCTGGAACACGTTCGCCAAGGACCGGACCTTTGGCCGCGAGTGCGCGATGGGCGTCGGGGGGTATCTGAACCCCGTGCCGGAGACGCTGGCGGCGATTAAGCAGACACGCAGGCCGACGGCACGGGGCCATGCCGCGTCCGGGGCCGTGGTCTACTGCTACGATACGTCTGTCGGGCAGAACGGCCATGAAGTCGAGGGCAGCACGGCTCTGTTCGCGGCTCTGCCGAAGGTTTGGACCCGCGCGGTTCCGCCACCGGTGATGCCCTGGAAGGTGCATTCAAAAACAGGGGCACTGGAAGGAACCCTGCTGACGGGAGACCACTTGACGCCGATGGACGGCGCGGAAGTCACGCTTTCGCGCGGCGGGTCCGCTGTTCGGACGGCAATTGCCGACGGTAATGGCTGCTTCGAGTTCGCATCGCTTCCGCCCGGCGATTACAGCGTTTCCCTGCCGAGCGCTGCGCCTGCCAGCATTGCAGTTCGCGCCGGACAGGTGGCACACTGGATACCGGACGGGGGCGAGACCCTGACGCCTTCGGTAGAGGGCCTGAGCGATCTGCCGGAAGGCCAGCAAGTTGTTCTGGGAGATGTTGTCGTGTCCAGCGGCTCAGACCGTTTAGGTGACCACTTCTTTGCCGCCAACGCTTTAGGCCAGGAACCGATCGAAATAGATGCGCCCCATCTCGTGCCGCCGGTCATTCAGGGGGACCACGTTCGGGTTTTGGGGACGCTGCACCATACGATAGGTGGCGTAGTGATAGATGCAGCCGCCGTGCGGCTTGTTGGAATGGAAATTGCTTCACACGCCTTGAACGGCGCGGTTTTGGGCAACACGGCTGCGCTCCCGCAGCCAGTGGCCAATCCCGGTTCCCAGAACGCAGAACGCGCCCCAAACGAGTATGCAAGCGGTCTGGATTAAAATCAGCGACGGCGGCGCGGCGATTCCAACTTGCTGGCCGCCTTCATGGGCATTGAGCGTATTTTGCTCCAAGATGCCCACGCTCCACTGGAACGCCTGGCAAACCAGGGGCAGGCCAAAGCCCAGCCCCACGCCGGCCAGCAGAACGCGGCGGCGGGTCTCATAACTCGGCGCAAGCCAGCCGATGACCAGGCCGCCGCAGAGCAGCGAAAACCCTGTGCCGGGAATGTCTTCTTCGGAAATCTGCTCGGACCAGCCTTGATACAGCGGGTTCAGCGACAGCGTCGCGCTGGAATTGTAATGCACCAGCTTATAGAAATTGCTCACGAACGTGTGCGGGACAAGAAGCTGAACGACTACAATTAAGATTGCGACCGTAAGCGTCGCCGCCAGTCCCAGCGCCACCGCCACTCCGAGCGGCTTCTCCCGCTTCTTTTTCTCCCGGTTCTTTGCTTTGCTCCGCGTCGCGGCTTCCAGTGTTCGTGCCATGCCCCATTATAACCCGAACCCTGCGCCCCGTCAAGCATGGGTGCAACAAGCTAATCGAGACTCGGCAAAGGCTCGCCGGGGTGCTGAGACTCGAACATTCGAACGACTGCCTCATCCGCCGGGAAGTCCCCAGGCCAGCGGTAGGTGATAATCTTGCCGAAGCGACTGTCCTGCGGCATTCCCGCCCGCATGAGGTTGGTAGAAGACAGATCGGCCCCGACAAAACGGAAATCCCGGACCGTGTCATTCCGTGGCACAGGGACTTCTATCGGCGCAGAGGGCGTAAGAGTTTGCAGGGTCCAGACCTGGTCCTCCTGCACGAAGCCGGGGGCATCTTTAGAATACTCGACGCGGTCACTGACCCAGGTGTCGTTGTAACGGCGAAAATGGGACGCTGTATACCGCTCGGTGATGGAGCGGCATCGGACGACGATTTCCGAGGGCGCGTAGCCGTTCTTGACGGCGAGGGTCAGTGTTGCGTTCCAGGGAGTGTGTTCTTCAACAAAGCCAGCTTTCAGCACCAGAAATTGGGCGGATTGGGACTGAAGTTTCCAGTTTATCCCTCGGAGGGTCAGAGGATTGCTTCCGGCAAGAAGCGCGAAGTGCTCCGGCGATATGTCCAGACCGCCTGCGCCGGGGGCGGGATAGGAAGTGCTGTCCCCGGAGGTGCGCCAAACGGTGGCGTTCTGCGTGGAAACTTTTATTCTATGAGAGCGGCATTCATCAGTGACCGCAAGCGCCAGATGGTTCTCGTAGAACTGGCGGGCCGTGCAGATGAACCCGTTAAATTGCTGCATCGTCCCGGAAACAAGCGTTGCAGGGCCGTTTCGTTGCAGCGTCCAGGTGTTTGCGTAATTAATGGACCCCCCCTCCATCGTCTCCATGATGTTTTGCACATTCTCTTCGGCGTCATGCTTGATTTTCACTTCGTCGGTAAAGCCCCGCTTTCGGTAATCAGCCTCAAAGCCCTCCACGCCTTTTTTGTGCATGGTCACGATCTGCGCGGGGGTGAGAATGCAAAAATCTTTCTCACTGACAGACCGCTGCCAGGTAAACGTAAGGTGAGTGAGCGCCTGCGCCCGTTCCTGCAAGGCATCTTCGACTTTGGCAGGAAGTATGAGCTGGGCCGGCGGCGCATCCGCGTGAACAGGCAGCGCCGTCAGTGCGGCGAGAACGGCGCAAAACGAGAAAACAGCGCGGGAGCAGAGCATCGTTAGGCCTCCAGTTGAGCAAGAGTGTTGAAGCGGCAGATCTGAGTGAAACATAACACAATGCGCTGAGAATGTCAAGAAGGGGAACAAAGCAGTCAGGCGGGAACGCTTAACGGCAGGGTATAATAGCGCCATGCCACGCGACATTCCTATCGGCAACGGTAACCTGCTTCTGACGTTTGACTCCCGCTACACGCTGCGCGACGTTTATTTTCCCTTTGTCGGCCAATCCAACCACACGCGCGGGCAGGCCTGCCGGTTTGGGGTCTGGGTGGACGGCCAGATGTCCTGGATCTCCGAGCCGGCTTGGCAGAAAACTCTGCGCTACGAGACGGAAACTCTGGTCACGGAAGTGACGGCGGTGCACTGGGGCCTCGGCCTGCGGCTGGTCTGCCGGGACTGCGTGGACTTTGACCGGGACTTATACGTCCGCAAAGTCGAGATCGAGAACCTCTTGCCGATGATCCGCGACGTGCGCTTGTTCTGGCACCATGACTTCAATTTGAACGAATCGTCGGAAGGCAACACGGCCTATTATGCGCCTAATCTCAAGTCCGTCATCCACTACAAGGGCAAGACATGGATGCTGGCAAGCGTCAGCGTCGAAGACGGCAGCCGGGAAGATAACAAGCCGGACTTTGGCGTCCACCACTATGCCATTGGCGTCTCTCACGCTCACGGCGCGGAAGGCACCTGGCGCGATGCCGAAGACGGCGTTTTAGGCATGAACTCCATCGCGCAGGGAGCGGTGGACAGCACCATCGCCGCTCATGTGACGCTTGACCGCACCGCAACGGCTTACTACTGGCTGGCGGCGGGCGAGGATTACGCGGCGGTCAAGCTGATCCACAACCTCGTCAAGCAGCGCGGCGCGGAGTTCTTCCAGCACCGGGCAAGGATCTACTGGAACCGCTGGGTCAACAAGGACGACATCCCCTACGGCGACCTGCCCGATGCGCTGGTCACGATGTACAAGCAGTCGCTTTTGATTCTGCGGACCCAGATTGACAACCGGGGCGCAATTATCGCCGCAAACGACAGCGATTATCTGACCTTCAACAACGACACCTACTCGTATATGTGGCCGCGCGACGGCGCTCTCGTCGCGTATGCGCTGGATTTAGCCGGCCAGCCGGAAGTCGCCCGCAACTTTTACTTGTTCTGCAAAGACGTTCTCCTGCCCGAAGGCTACCTGCTGCACAAGTACAACCCGGACCGCTCGCTGGGATCGTCCTGGCATCCCTGGACTGACGGCCACGGGCATTCCCAACTTCCCATTCAGGAAGATGAAACGTCGCTGGTCATCTGGGCCTTGTGGGAGCACTACGAGCGCTACCGGGACGTGGAGTTTATTCGGGGTCTCTACGCGCCGCTCATCCGCCGGGCCGGGGAGTTTATGACCGAGTACCGCGAGCCGCACACCGGCCTGCCGGGCGCGTCTTACGATTTGTGGGAAGAGCGCCACGGCATCCACACGTTCACCGTCGCCGCCGTCTGGGCCGGCCTCAACGCCGCTGCCCTCTTTGCCGAGACGTTCGGCGACGAAGAACACGCCGCCGCATTTCGGGCCGCACAAGAGGAAATTAAAGCCGCCGCGCTTAAGCATCTGTGGGACGAGGAGCGAGGCCGCTTTGTCCGCCGCATCAGGGTTGACCCGGAGACAGGCGTGATTGACGCGGACCTCAACATTGATGCCAGCCTGTACGGCGTCTTCCAGTTTGGAATGCTGGACGCCGATCACCCCAAGATGGTGGCGACGATGGAGCAGATTGAAGGCCGGCTGTGGTGCAAGACCGACATCGGCGGCGTCGCCCGCTACGAAAACGACTACTACCACCAGATCAGCCAGGATGTCGGTGCGGTTCCCGGCAACCCGTGGATCATCTGCACGCTGTGGCTTGCCGAGTGGTACATCGCCAAAGCCAAAACGCTGTCCGATTTGACCCAGGCGCTGGACATCCTAGAGTGGGTCCGCAAGCACACGTTAGAGTCAGGCGTCCTCGCCGAGCAAATCCACCCCTACAACGGCGACCCCATCTCTGTCTCGCCGTTAACATGGTCCCATGCCACCGTCGTCATGACCGTCCGCGAGTATCTAGCAAAGCTCGACACCCTCTGCGAAGCCGAGTCCAAAAACGCCCTCCTTTCCGGCGGTATGGATCTGTACGAGATGGCGGATTGAGCGCTATGGGATCAGCCAAGAGCGACACGAATGTCATCTTGCCAGCGGTGTTCGACAAAAGCATTGGAGACCCGAAGTTCTTAGTCCGACTCAAGCAGCGTACAGCAAAAAATTTCAAGTGGACGCACAGAAAAAGTCTTCAAGATGTTATGCTCGTGGCCTATTGGTGCTACGCTTTTGACAGAGTGAAAGAAGCTTTAGAGGTTTCCCAGTTCTTAGCCCAGGCTCAGTTCGATGGTGCTCTCGACCGTTGGATTTGGATACAAAGCAGTCTTATATTACAATCGCGCATTCTAAAGACGCATGGGCTGCTACAGAAGGCGAACGATTGCTTAAATCGGGTTCGTTCTGTTGGAGATGATACTTACCGTTTTAATGGAATGGTATTGCGTCTCTATGAGCGGGATGTCAATGACGCCTTGGATTTAGCAACTCGTGGTTCAGCTCGTCTCGGTAAGTTGTGTGAGGTAGCTGGGCGGATGATGACCGTCATGGAATTGTTCTTCCTTGTTGAGATGGACTCCTCCCCGACATTGCCGGGGGAATTGTTAGAAGATAAGCTCGACGATCACTTAAAGCGCCTCAAGTCGTTAGCAGAGAAGCCGTAAGCCGCCCAAAGGCTTTGGTTCAAAGACCCGATGAATGGAGAAGCCAATGGCAATTATCTTAAACCTCAGCCCGGAAGCCGAGGCACGGATACGCATGAACGCTACGGTGCGTGGGCAGGATGTGGCTGAGTACATCACGGCACTGACCGAAAACGATCAAGTGATTGACCTGACCGAATTTGAAGATCAGGCTGATTTTGACGACTCGGTTGCGGGCATTAGGGAAGGCTTGGCGGATTTAGAGGCGGGACGAACATACTCTCTTGAAGAAACCTTCGCGTTTCTGGAACAAGACAAAGCCGAGTGGCGGCGGGAACAGGCGGAAAAACATTCGCACCCGCAGCCGGCATCGGAAGCCCAATGAGAGGTAACGACGAACAGCATCCGATTTGGGCAATTCGTTTCAACCGCCGGGCGAGAAGCGACATCGCCGCTGCCTGGCGTCATTTTGCGGGAACCGCAGGCGAGGAGACTGCCGACACTTGGCAGCAGGGACTTGATGCAGAAATTGCGAAGCTCGCGCAGTTTCCGGCGTCTCGGCCGCTTGCTGAGGAAGACAAGCTGTTCCGGGAAAGCGTTCGGCGGATGCTGTACCGCCGGACGCCGAGTGGCCCGGCCTACCGAGTTTTGTTTGTACTGCGCGAGAACCCGGACGATGCACCGACTGTGACGATTATCCATATCCGCCATGACGCCCAGAAGCCGATAACGCGAAAAGAAGCGCGTGAAATAGAAAGTTCAGAATGAGTATCCAGGCCGTAATCTTTGATGCTGACGGGGTTTTAGTGTTTCCTGATCGCTTCGCCGAGCATTTGACGCGCGAGCACAGAATCACGCAGGAAGCGACACAGGCATTCTTTCAGGGCAAGTTCCACGACTGCCTTTTAGGCAGCGCCGATTTGACCGAGCTTCTACCGCCATATCTAAAAGAATGGGGATGGCAAGGGTCGGCGGAGGAGTTCATGCATCTCTGGTTTTCGGTGGAAGACGCGGTGGACGCGCGGGTGCTGGATACTGCGAAATCACTGCGGGCGGCGGGCTTTGTCTGCTGCCTGGCGTCCAACCAAGAGCCACACCGGGCGAAGTATATGCAGGAAGCCATGGGCTTCTCAGCCCATTTTGACCACTTGTTCTTTTCCGGGGTGCTAGGAATGAAGAAGCCGGAGGCGCGGTTTTATGAGGCCATCGAAACGGTGCTTGGTTTGAGCGGCGAGCAGATTGCTTTTTGGGACGACTCGCCTGCCCATATCGAGACGGCAAAGCAGCAAGGATGGCAGGCGGAGCTGTACACGAGTTACGAAGAGTTCCAAACGCAGGCGGTGGAACTGCTGAAGACACGAAAGACATGAAGAGGACGCTTTGACGGGATGGCGCAAGCAACCAATCGGCGATCTGCCGCTGTATCAGGCCAAAACAATGGCCTGGCTGCCGCGCATCACGCAGGGATTTACGACCCGGCGCGGCGGGGTTAGCATTGTGCCGTATGACTCGCTCAATCTGGGAGCGCATGTGGGGGACCATCTGGACCAGGTGCAGGCGAATCGACGGCGGGTTTGGCATGAACTGGGTGCGGCGGAGACCCAAGTCGTGCTGGCCGAGCAGGTGCATGGCAGCGAAGTCGCGGTGGTCTCGTCGGGGTCCGGCGCGTCGCCCGTGGCCGGGGCGGATGCGCTGGTCACCAGTACGCCGGATCTGCTTTTGATGCTGTTTTTCGCCGATTGCGTACCGGTTTACCTAGTTGACCCGGTGCGAAAAGTGGTGGGACTGGCCCATGCGGGGTGGCGCGGAACGGCGGTGAACATCGCGGCTAAAACCCTGCACACAATGGTGCACGAGTTCGGCTGCGTGCCGTCAACCTGCTTTGCCGCCGTCGGGCCGTCTATTGGCGGCGACAGCTACGAAGTCGGGCCGGAAGTTGCCGACCGGTTCCGGTCTTTGCCCGGCGCACGCGCGTCCAGCGTCGTCACACCGCGCAGCGAGATAGGCGGTACTTACAACCTAAACCTGCGGGCGGTCATCTTTGGGCAATTGCTGTACGCGGGCCTGCCGGCAGGCTCAATTGCGGTGTGCGACGAGGACACGTTTCGCAACAAGCGCGACTTTTTTTCGTACCGGCGCGACGGCGCGACCGGACGCATGGCAGCGTTCTTAGGGATCAAAGGACAGCAAAAATGAACCGTTTGTTTGTGATCGCCGGGCTGGCAATTCTTGTTGCCGCACTGGTTTTTCTTAATCAAGGCATCAAGAAAACCGGCTTGCCGGACAGGGACGATGATGCCCCGCCGCCGCAGACGGCCGCCCAGACTGCGCCTGCCCCAAAAGCGGCGGCGCTGCCGCCTTCGATCTCGCCGGCGACGCTTCCTGCTGAGCAGACACTGGGCAACCCGGCGACCGCCAAGCACCACATTGTCGTCGGCTGGTCTTACAACGAGAATAACCAGCAGAAGCCGGCGTCGCTGACAGCGCCGCTTCAGGCCGTGCAGGACTATGTCGCGAAGAGCGGCGGCAGCGCTTCAGCCGTGATCGTCAACACGGACATTCCGGCCTCAGACCGTTCCCCTGCCGCGCAGGGCGTCACCGCAAACGGCGTTGCTGTAGACGGCAAGCCGGTCATCACGGGCGACGTTTCGGCAACGCCGCCGCAGAAAGTCGTCGGGGCGATCCAGGCGGCGACAAAGTAGATTAACGCTTTTTCAGGACCGCTCCGGCATGGGACAGCTTGACGGCAAGCTGCAGGGTCTTACCGATGTTGGAGACGGAAGAAAGCGCGGGCTTCAGATGCTCGGGGTGAACCGACTGCGCCGTATCTTTGATGGTCAGCGCGGTGTCCTTCACAGCTAACCCGGCGGCTTTTACGGACGCGCCGATATGCTTAGCGTGTACGGTCTCCTGCTGCGCGATACCTTTGACAGTTGTCACCAGGTTCTTGCCGGCGGCAAGCGGACGCTTGTAAAGCCGCCCGGCGTTTGTCGTTATATAAGTTTTCAGCTTCAGTGCGGTCGTCGCGAGGAACACCAGAACGCCGACAAGGCCCACCAGCGCTAAAATTGTGAGAACCAGTCCTATATCAAAGAGAATATCAGCCATCTTTTTTCCTACCTAGCTTGTCAATAAATTCAAGGAGACTGCCCTATGGCACACCAAGTGACACCCCCATTGACCGAAGGCACAACGGTGCGTCTTGCCGACCGCGAGACCAGCGCCGCCGACACGAAGTCAGGACTATTCTACCCATATTACCGGGGTTTGACCGGCACCATCGCTAAGCTCTATAGCGATAACACGGCGGCGGTTGCCGTGGACCCGGACAGCCTGCCCGACGACATCCGCAAGCGCCACCAAGCGGGCACCGAAGCCATGCGCCAGAAATGGCTGGACGGGCTGTCCGATGAAGGCCGCAACAAGCTGTCCGCCGCTGAGAAGAAGTTTTCGCTGCGCTACAGCCTCCTCGTCAGCCTCACCGACCTCATGCCCGCCGACGCCCCAGAGCTGTCCCGCAGAAGCATCGCCGAGATAGAAGCCGCCGAAGCCGCGCATCTTGATGAGGTGTCTAAAAAGAAGCCGGCCTAAAGAAACTTTCCGCTTTCTGCGTAGGGGCAGGGCTTACCCCTGCCCTCTTCTTCTCCTCCTACGACATAACTTTAATCAGAAAAAATTATTGAGCGACACTGCTGCGCTGAGATATTGTATTCCTTCTCTTTTTTGGGTATATTGTTCTCGGGTGCAGCAACCCTTTAGAAAGGCCGCCATTCTGGGAGCGCCTTAAGCAAGTCGGCTAAAACACACATCTCCTAGCTATCTTCGGGAACATTCGCTTTCGTTGCTGCCATCAGTTCTCACACTTGCTCCTACCCTGTTCTTTCTCGCTTCTTCTTTCTGTCCGGTTCAGATGACGCCGCTTTTTGGTCTAAATGCTTTTGCTCGCAATCCAAAAGCGTTGTCTGATTTGTTCCTCCAGCAATAATTGTGTTGCTGCGATGTTCATGCGCTTCGCTTCAAGCGGAGGCTTAGTCTGGAGGGTACAAGCAGCTGGGTAAAATGTGCCCCTGCTGAATAACGTTTTTCGCCAATGAAGATGCAAGACGACCTACCGACCAATAACCCAGAAAGGTTATATCACCATGCCAGACGCACATGCCGCAAATCTGCTCACTGCCGGCTCTTACGGCGCAGTTTTCAACGCTCTCTCGTTCGCAACAGCGGCGATGCTCGCTGGAACACTTTTTTTCTTCTACTCACGGTCGCAGGTCGGCTTCAAGTACCGCCCTGCCCTGCTGGTTTCAGCGCTGGTCACGGCGATTGCCTGCTACCACTACTTCCGCATCTTCAATAGCTGGATTGAAGCGCACTCCGTCACCGCTACTGGCGATTACGCGCTGACCCAGACGACGTTCAACGATGCCTACCGCTACATGGACTGGCTTTTGACCGTTCCACTGCTGCTGGTGGAGCTGGTGGCTGTGCTGACACTGCCCAAAGAAGAAAGCGGCAGCCTACTCGGTAAGCTGGCAGTCGCCGCGTTCTTCATGATCGCGCTCGGCTACCCCGGCGAGACTTCGCAGAACCTAGCAGTACGGACAATCTGGGGCACCCTCAGCACGATCCCCTTTGTGTATATCTTGTTCGTTCTGTGGAAGCAGCTTGGGGCCTCACTGGACCGCCAGCCGGAAGCGGTCAAGCCGCTTGTGCGGGGCGCACGCCTTCTGACACTGGGAAGCTGGGGCTTTTACCCAATTGCCTACATGATCCCGCTGCTCGGCAATAGCCTCTCGTATGACGGCAAGCAGGTCGGCCTTCAGGTCGGGTACACGATTGCGGACGTGATCGCCAAAGTCGGCCTCGGCGTGTTCATCTACTTCATCGCCATTGCAAAGACCGCAAATGATGCCCAGACGGGATCGGCGACTTTTGAGGAGTCCTCGGCGCTCGCCAGAGCCTAGCCTCTTTTCGCCCCGTTAAGGGACAGTCCAAACACAAAGCCGCGCCCATCTCGGGCGCGGCTTTTTCACAGGACAAGGAGATTTGCAGAGTGAAGAAATCTGCCAAGTATGTTTGCTGGGTGATTATCATCAGCAGCTTTTTTGCCGCGAATTATTGCGCGCAGCACCACCTGCCGCTGTGGTGCATTACGATCGCCGGGGCGATTTCTCTTACTGCCGTTGTGACATACATTCTGACAATGCAGTCACAGTAAGAAGCGCGAGGCGGGTTGTGACAATTAGTGAATGCTGCGCTTAAAGAGATTTTGTTCGGGGTAACACGATTAGCGTAGAGATAGTGATACGTTAGGAGGGTTACTTATTATGGGATTTGACGAGATCGCGACGACACTGACTACCTCGCAGGCATTTGTGCATTACAGCCTGTTCGTCTCCATGTTCGCGCTTGGTGCCGGGTTCGTTTTCTTTTTAGTAGAAAAGGAAAAGATTTTGCCGGACTACCGGGGGACAATGGTCACCTCGGCGATCATCTGCGGCGTTGCCGCCGTCGCGTACTACTTTCTGACGCGCGACTACGACCCGAACAAAACATTTCCAACTGACATCCGCTACATTGACTGGACAGTCACGACGCCGCTCCTGGTGCTGAAGTACCCGGAAATGCTGCGGGTTCGGGGCATCGGGCTTGCCACAAAGCTGATTGTCGCGGACTTGTTTATGATTGTGACGGGCTTTATCGGCGAGCTGTCGGGCCATACCGTTGACGGCCACTGGATCTTGAACCCCGGCCATACCGTGACCGAGCATTACATTTGGGGCTTCATCTCGACCCTCGGCTACCTCGCAATTCTGGGTATCCTGCTGACCGAAGGCAAGGCGCTGGCAGCAACACAGCCGGAGCCAATCCGCAACGGCATCGCCAAGATGAACAATTATCTGTGGGCGCTGTGGGGCGTGTATCCGATTGTCTACATTGCTGAGGGAATTTCTGCAAGCAATCCCAACCTCAACTTGGACTGGTTTAATGTGCTGTCGGCGGTTGCCGATGTTGTCAACAAAGTCGGGTTCGCAATCACGGCCTACTTGGCGGTTAAAGCCCTTTCGGGGGACGGCCAGAAGAGCAGCGAGCGGCTGCCGGAAAGTGCAGCGGCCCGCGCGTAGGACAGTGTCACAGCCTTATAACGCTATCCGGGGGGGCAGGCGTCTGGCTGTTTTCGGCAGCCAGAGTCTCTCCCCACTGGGTTCCCCAATCGCTGTCCCAGTTGAGGCCCCGGCCCTGGCCCCACTGCTGCAAGGCCATCATCTGATTTTTTGTGGCCTGGGCACATTGTTCCAGCAGCGCGACGTGCTCTTGTTCCCCGGCCCGGCGCAGGCGGCGGGCGCAGTCGAGGGCGTGCCGGACTGCCGCCAGCGCGACCTGCGTGTCTGCGGCAGGGCATTCGGCCTCCGCCACAACCGCTTTCCACAGCTCCGCGCCTGCGCGAAGCAGCCAGGCTTCCCGCGCGTCCTCCTGAGATTTTGTCTGGTTCATCAAGGTCTGCAAAAGTCTAATAACACTCCTAACGAGCGGGCGTCGTATTTCGTTCCCGGTTGGGAGCGTTGGCATTTTTAAATTATGGGCAGTTACTGCATTATCGGCAGTTTCAGGAGAAACTCTGCATGACAAAATTACACGGGAAAACCGTACTTGCAACCGGCGCTAGCTCAGGCATCGGGGAAGTGACGGCACTGGCACTGGCGGCGGAGGGAGCCGTCATCGCTCTTTCAGGGCGGCGCACCGACCGGCTCGAAGCGCTGGCGAAGCGGATCGCAGGCAGCGGCGGCAGGGCGAAGGCCATCACGGCAGACGTTTCTTTTGAAGACCAGGCACGGGAAATAGTACTGGCGGCAAGCGCGGAGTTCGCGCGGCTGGACATTCTGGTCAACAACGCTGGGGTGATGTTGCTTGGCCCCATCGAGAACGCCGACACGAAAGACTGGCGGCGCATGGTAGGCACCAATGTCATGGGCCTGATGTATGCGACCCATGCCGCGCTGCCGCTGATGCGGGCGCAGGGCAGCGGCCATATCGTCAACATTTCAAGTGTTGCCGGGCGCACCGCCCGCGCCGGCGTGTACAATGCCGGCAAATGGGGCGTGGGCGCGGTTGCCACGGAGCTGACGCAGCACATCACAAACGCTGAAGTCAGGAAGCAGACCGAGGAGTTTTATGGAAACATGACACCGCTCGAAAGCGAGGACATTGCCGCCGCCATTGTTTATGCGGTTATTCAGCCGCCCCGCGTCAATGTCAACGAGATGCTCATCCGCCCTACCGATCAGGAGCGTTAGGGGAAGTCTGGCGGGGAACAGGGCGAGCCGGAAGCGCCGTAGAATGAGGCATGGACAAACGACTTTTAGCGCTGCTTGCACTCCCACTGGCCCTTCAGAATAGCCCTGCCCTGGCCCAGCCAAAGGAACCGGCCCGCGCCTCAGCGCCCGCACTGCACTGGGCGCAGTTTCCGGTCCGCGTTTATGTGGAAGCAAACGGAGAGCGTGACCAAAAAGCGCTGATCGTGCTGGCGGGTCTGGACGAATGGGTGGATGCCTCGCACGAGAAAATCTGCTACATTCGCACCCGTGACCCGAAGGTGGCGGATATTACAGTGCGGTTCGTTGCTGGGAGGTTTTTGTCGGCAGACGCGCCTGTGATTGGCGAAACGGAAGTGGATTGGTCCGGCTCGACCATGAGGAAAGCCACTATTCGGCTGGCCGAGGGCGCGGGGACTTTAGAGGACCTGCAAGCGACAGCCGCGCACGAGTTTGGGCATGCTCTGGGCATCCAGCAGCACAGCAGCGACCAATGTGACCTGATGTTCCCCGTGGAAGTCCTGCACGATTCACAAATCGGTGATCCTTTGCCGGAAGAAGCGCCCTATGTAACCGCACACGATCTGAGCCTGCTTGCCGCAGGATACCCGCAGCTTCTACGCCGGTAGCGTGATGGACAAACGCGAGTTCTTATGTTACAATAAGGAAAAAGCGGCGGCGAGGGGAGAACAGAGAAATAGGAAATGGCTCCCTGAGTAGGACTTGAACCTACAACATTTCGGTTAACAGCCGAACGCTCTGCCAATTGAGCTATCAGGGAACGAGAGCCAGAAGTATTATAGCCGCTGACACGGCCCTTGTCAAGAGGCTGCCGCCCGAAACGCACTGAGAAATACCGAAACGCACGAGAAATACTTGAACGTCACCGAAATCATTTTCCACGACACCTGCCGCGCCACCCTGGTTGTCGAGATGCTGGAAACCGACGCCTTCACAACCGCCGGCCGGCCGCACATCCCCCGCATCCTGTTCAAGCTGCTGCCGCAGATGGCGACGCAGCACTGCTTCAACGATGACGGCCTTTCGTTCCGCCGGGAAGCGCAGGATACCGAGATCCCGCACCTGTTCGAGCATCTGATCATTGAGATCCAGGACCAGGTCCGGCGGGGCATCGGTGTGCCGCTGTCGGGAGAAACCTGCTGGAACTGGACGGTAGATCCGCGCGGGTTATTTTATGTGACGGTGGATTACGACAACGAAATTGTCGCCCTCGGCGCGATCCGGCTGGCGGAGAATGTCATCAACGCCCTGGACAGTCACGACCTATCCCGGATCGAAGCGCTGAACTTGAATCGTGAGATCAGCCGCCTGCGCGAAATCGCAAAGATCAGCCGCCGCTTCTGCTCGGCATCACGCTTGGCAGGCCAAATCCCAATTCCCATGGGCGGCAGTTAGCCGGAGCCGCCGGAATAAGAAGCGAACCTCACCCCGAGACTGCGTCTCGACCCTCTCCTTCTTAAGGAGAGGGTGGCAGCTTGCTGCCGGGTGAGGTTCTTCTATTGCAGCTTACTTAGTGATGCGCGATGCTGATAATGGCGATCACAATGCCCAGGATCTGAAAGGGATCAATCTTGGAGGGCGGGCTGCCCTGGGCGATGGTGATGTTATCGCCTGGCTGCACCAGATACGTTCCCTGCACATCGGGATTGGTCGCATCCAGCTTGATTGTCTGCGTCGCCCGCGTTGCCGAGTTGGTGCGGACAATCTGAACTGCTTTGATCTGGGCGCGGTCGGACAGGCCGCCCGCTTTGCCGATGGCGGAGGCCAGTGTGATCGGTGCGCCGTTCGGCAGAGCGTACTCGGCCGGGTTGCGGATGCCGGGGCCGGTGATCGTATAGGTGGACGTAACCACAGCCGCCGGGACAATGATCGTATCACCGTCGAGCAGCACCGGGTTGAGGGTGACATCGGTCGGCGTCTGCCCGGCCAGCTCATATTGGAAGGGGGTGGTGTTGGTGACGCCAAAGTGCTTGATGACTACTCCCGACAGGTTTGCGGCAATCGTCGGGCCTCCGGCGGCCTGGAGAGCGGTGTAGGCAGTCGTCCCGGCTGCAACCTGGAACCGGCCCGGTTTGGCAACCTGGCCCTGGACATTCACAAAAATCGGCAGCGGCTCGCTGCTGGAGATGTTGACGACGTCACCGTTCCGAAGCCGCGGATTCCCCGTCTCGATCTTGTTGTCCAGATACGCCCGGTAGTCCACCGTCTCCTGGTTTTTCGTGTCGGCGTGGCTGATCGTGACTTTACTGAGATCCGAGTTCAGCGCCGGGACCGCCTGCACCAGCACATCGTTAAGATGAGAATTGGAAGGCAGCGTGTAGTGGCGCGGCGCACTGACCAGCCCGGTGACGTCAACGCTGATCCCGCCGGTGTCGGCGATTGTGACGACAACCTGGGGCGACACATAAAACTTAGACAGGCCGGTCGCGGCCTGCCCGCCGCTTGCCGATTGGCCCCGGATCGCAACAGCGGCCTGCGCGGGGGTCAGTCCCTGCACATGCACCTGATTGATATACAGCATGGTGATGTTGCCGGCATTGTCTACCGGGTAATCGCCGGTGAGCTGCGCTTCATTGGCGACAACAATGTGCAGTTTGGCATTGGCATCAATTGTTGCCGGTGCCTGTGCTTGAAGCGGCTGCGTCGGCAAAGACAGTGCAGACACGGCGAGGCAGAGAAAGAGAACAAAGCGAAAAAGAACAGAACGAAGAACATGGCTCATAATCAGTAGTACTTCCTCGGGAGAACAATCAGGAAAATTGTCGGGAAAATCCGGCAGCATCAATAGTGAAAAGCAAGAACCATGCCAACAGGCCCCGTTCTCTACGGGTTTGTCTCAATGGTTCATTCAGATTGCTTGGATTCGGAGGCGTGCGGCACGACTTTCTCGGCCTGAGCGCCTTTTGGGCCTTCCCCGACTTCGTACTCCACTTCCTGGCCTTCGCGCAGGGACTTGTAACCGTCCTGCTGAATGGCGGAAAAGTGGATGAAGAGGTCTTTTCCCGAGCCGGTCTCAATGAATCCGTAGCCTTTGGCATCACTGAACCATTTAATCTTACCCGTCGGCATTGCTGGTGCGCTCCTTGAAACCGCCTCAGCGTGATCGCTTTTGGCGGCGGGATGAGGTACGCCGGCGAAACAGCAAGCCGGCCTACTGTTCAACGTACCACAAACCGGGTGCTTTGTCAAGAAATTTCTCAGACCCCCGCCCCCAATAACGGGGGCGGGGGGCTGCTTATGGCCCGACAACCAGCAGGGTGAACGAGCCGGGAACGTAGTTGCGGCGGCGTCCCTCGCCGGGGTTCGCCGGGTCGGGGGTCGCGGCCACCAGAAAAACCCGGTGCGTCTTTGTATCCAGCGCCATTGTCCGCGCCCCAGACTGCGTCGGGATGGTTTGCAGCGGAACATTTGTTTCCACAAGCATTTGTCCGTTGACAACTTTAGGCCGGTCCACTATCGGCAGCAATGTCGTCAGCGTTCCATCCTCGCCATTCGAGCTGAACGCAAGGCCCGTACCGGGATCAAACCCAGCGGCGTCCGGGCCGTTGCCGATGGGCGCGGTTGAAGTGACCTTGCTCAGCTCGGTGCTTGAGATAACCATTTTGCCGCCGTCGCAGACCGAGAACAAGCGGTGGTTTTTTGTGTCTATCGCCAGGCCCGACGGGCTTTCGCCGGGAGCGACCGGCCAGCGGTTTTTAATGGCGAGCGTCGGAGCATCAATGGCGACGATCTCGCTCTTGTCTTCGATGTTGTCATACACCATGCCCGCGCCGTCCACCGCCGCGAACTCGGGGCGACCGCCAAGCGGGATTGTCGCCACCACTTTGCCGGTTTTGGCATCCACCGCCGTCGCGTCGTTGCTGCGCCCGTTGAACGTGAACACGCGCTGCGTTTTCGGCTCGTAAACAATGCAGTCCGGTCCAGTTCCGACCGGAACCGTGCTGAGCGTCTTGAGCGTTTTCAGGTCAAAAATCGTCACGGAGTTATCGCGGCCATTGCTGGTAAAGCCCCGGCCCAGCTTCGGCGCGAATGCGATGCCGTGAACGCCGTTTGTGTTGGGAATCTCACCGACCACTTTTTCCGTGTCGGCATCCACCACCATGACGTGTGTCCCCCGGCTGATATAAATCCGCCGGGCATCCGGGTCCACCGAAAGGTAGTCCCAGCCGCCTTCGCCGCCGAGCGTGACCTTTTGCAGCAGATGATAATTCGGCAGATGGTAGTTCGGGGTTGGGGCCGGAGCGGCGAGCGCGGGCGAGGCCGCAAGGGCCAGCGCTGCCAGCGGCAGAAGCGTAAGTTTGTTGAGTGAGTTGTTCATAAGCAAAGTCTATCTTTCTGTGGTCCTATTTCGTTCCTAACGACCGCTTGCCCCGCGCATTTGTTCCTATCCCCCACGCGCTGCTATGCCCCCCGCTCACGGTCCGACAACCAGCAGGGTGAACGAGCCGGGGACGAAGTTGCGGCGGAACCCCTCGCCGGGATTAACTGGGTCGGGGGTTGCCGTCACGAGAAAGATGCGGTGCGTCTTCGTGTCCAGTGCCATCGTTCTAGCCCCCGCCTGCGTTTTGACGGTTTGAAAGGGAATGCATTCTTCTATGCGGGAATGTCCCACGAACATCATGTACTGTGCTAATGTTGTCAGAGTGCCATCTTCTCCGTTGGAGCTGAACGCGAGGCCGGTGCCGGGATCAAAGGCCGCCGCGTCAGGGCCATTGCCGATAGACGCGGTTGTCACGACTTTGCCGGCGTCGGGATCGGAGATTGCCATTTTGTTGCCGTCACAGGTCGAAAACAGACGGCGCGTTCTCGTGTCCATTGCAATCCCTGACGGGCTTTTCGCGGGAGCGACCGACCAGCGCTTCTTGATCGTCAGCGTGCCGGCGTCAATGGCGACCACTTCGCTTGTCGTTTCAATGTTGTCGTAAACCATGCCCGCGCCGTCCACGACGGCGTACTCTGGCCGTCCGCCCAGCACGATGGTTCCCACAACTTTGCCGGTCTTGGCGTCTACCACCGTCGCGTCGCTTTTGGCGTCTGACGCTGCCGGGTCATTGCTGCGCCCGTTGAACGTGAAGACGCGCCGAGTCTTCGGCTCGTAGACAATACAATCCGGTCCATTTCCGACAGCCACGGTTCTCAGCGTTTTAAGCGTCTTGAGGTCAAAAATCGTCACGCTGTTGCTGCTGCCGTTGCTGGTAAAGCCGCGGCCAAGTTCGGGCGCAATGGCGATACCGTGAACGCCGTTTGTGTTCGGAATGTCACCGACGATTTTATAGGTGTCGGCGTCTACGACCATCACATGACTGCTCCGGCTGATATAAATCCGCCGGGCGGCCGGGTCCACGGTCAGATAGTCCCAGCGGCCTTCGCCGCCCAGCGTCACTTTTTGCAGCAGATGGTAATTCGGGGTTGGGACCGGAGCGGCTAAAGCGGATGGGGCTGCGAGCGCCAGCGCAGTTAGCGGCAGAAGCGTAATGTTGCTCATCGTATCATTGTACCTGCGTTTCTAATTTTTGCCGTTTGTTGCGGCTTGCCATTCTTCGGGCGTGTTGACATTGACAAGCTGCGCGGCGATCCAGTCCGGGGCGTCTAGGAACGCAAATTGCCCGGCTTCAATCAGCCCATGCAAAGAGCGCTTCCCCTCAGCAAGCCGCGCTTCGACGAGCGGCAGGCAGGAAGGGCGATAGATTGAGAACAGCGGCTCCCACTTCCCGTTGCTGACGACAATCAGCCCTTGTTCGTTCCCGCGCCTATCTTGCGTTCCCAGCCAGCGCACGGCCTCTGCAGTCAGCAGCGGCAGGTCGCAGGCCAGCGCCAGCACGTCTACCTCGCTTTGCCGGAGCGCGGTTGCCAGGCCGCCCAGCGGGCCAAGTCCCGGCTCGGCGTCCTCGGCAAAGGCTGCCGCCTCGAAAGGCCAAGCGGCAGGGCGAGCGCGACCTACCACAAGTACCGGCAGCTCCGCCTCAAGCGCGGCGTGGACGGTGCGGCTGAGAAGTGTCATTCCTTCTACTTCCAGTGTGGCCTTGTCGGTTCCCATGCGGCGGCTTTCTCCGCCTGCTAAGATTGCAGCGGTTGGCATCAAAGTATTCATCAAGCTACCCCGCAGCGGCGCGGCGGCTTTCCCCCTCACGGTATTGCAGACTTGTTGCAGGCTTAGTCTGCCTATTCACCACACTGGGCTTTGGCTCCTTCCGGCGATGACGCCTTTCTTTGCACTTTCAAGAAACCTGGCACCAGCGGCTGACCCGGCGAGGACGTGCGCCTGCCGAGCTGCTGGCCCGCCTGTCGCTGCTGTCGTTCTGCAAGCGCCAGGTAACGTCTTGCTCCTAAACGTCTTGCTCTTGAATGTTTCCAAACCAAGCATTGCGGCAATACTTGCGGCATGGAGAGATATTTATGAAGCATTCAATCCCTCTGGACCCGGCAGGTCGCGCCGGACACGCAGGCGACGACGGAACCCAAGAAGTCTTGCCGGACCTGGCGTTCAAGCGGCTGGCGATTGTCAACGTGGTCTTTTACGGCCCCCCGAATGTCGGCGACCGGGGCTGGACACTGATTGACGTCGGCATTCCCGGCACGGCGGGGCTGATCAAAAAAGCCGCTTCCGAGCGGTTCGGCGAGGGGGCGCGGCCGGCGGCGATTATCCAGACGCATGGGCATTTCGACCATGTCGGCGGGCTGGAAGAACTGGCAGGTGAGTGGGACGCCCCGGTCTACGCGCATCCGCTGGAGATGCCATACTTGAGCGGTCAGGAAGCGTACCCACCGCCGGACCCTACGGTTGCCGGCGGGCTTATGGCGGCGGTTTCCGGCGTGTATCCGCGTGGGCCGGTGGATGTCGGTGCCAGGCTTCATGCCCTGCCCGAAGACGGCAGCGTCCCGACCATGCCCGGCTGGGCCTGGCTGGCGGTGCCGGGCCACACTCCGGGCCAAATCGCGCTGTGGCGTGAATCAGACCGGACGCTGATTGCCGCCGATGCGTTCATTACGACGGCGCAGGAGTCGGCGTATGCCGTTGCAGTCCAGCGCCCAGAGCTGCACGGGCCGCCGATGTACTTCACCCCGGACTGGATTTCCGCCAAAGCATCCGTCGAAAAGCTGGCGATCTTGGAGCCGGACCTTGTGGTAACCGGCCACGGCCCGGCGATGCAGGGCGCGGAGATGCGGGCGGCGCTGCACACGCTGGCCCGCGAGTTCGAGCAGATCGCCGTGCCGGAACACGGAAAGTATGTGCCTGCCGCGCTGCCCTAGTCTTTTCTTTAGTCTTTTCTAATGTTTCGGGTAGTTTTCGCCGAAATAGGAGCATGAAATCGATTTCTGCGGTTGCCGCGCTGGCGTTGTTTTCTTTGCTTGTGTTCGGCAGCGGGGTATTTCTACACATTTCCCCACCCGTACAGCCGGCAAGCGCGGTTCCTGTAAAGCCTGTGGCTGTGTCCCACCAGGGGAAAAAAAAGCCGGCCCCAAAGACGGCAGCTCCAAAGCCTGCCGTCCCCGGCACCCGAAACGCGGGCACGGAGAACCCGTTGGTGTTCCCGCTGATGACCGCCGGCGGTATGGGACTTTTGCTGTCCGCCCTGGCGGCGCTTGGCCTCACCCGTGCGGCGGTTCCTGCCGCGCGGCGGCTGCTGGACGCGGCGGCAGCGGAGCGCCGCAAGCAGCAGGAAGAGTTTGAGGCCCACAATGCCGGGCTTCAGACCCAGCTTCACGAGGCGAAGGCGCGGAAGGCCGAGGCCGAGGCCCAGCGTGAGCAGGTTTCCCGGCAGTTCCAAGAGTTCTTTCGGACCCTACCGGTGCCGTGCTTCTGCTTCGCGGCCAGCGGGAAAATTATCCTCTGGAACGCCGCATGCGAGTTGTTGTACGGCATCTCCTCGGCGGCGGCCCTAGATAGTACGCTTTGGGACACAATTATCCCAGCCTCGGAGCGCGAAGAAACGGAAGCAAAAATCCAGCGTGTTTTGGCGGGGGAATCTCTGCACGATACCGAGCGCTGGGACACGGTTGCCGGCGGGGAGCCGGCGCGTCTGCGGTGCAGCATGGTTCCAGTGTACGACGCGGGAGGCCATATTGTCGGCGGCCTGAGCGCCGGAGTGGAAGTTCCCGAAATCGCGCTGTATGAGCAGCAGATCGCCGCGCTGGCGGGCACCCCGGACGTGGTTCCGCAGCCAGCGGTGCCGGCCGTGCTGGACAAAGCCGCGCTTCGGCAACAAATCGAGCAGATCGGACAGGCCGAGTTGTCCTCCCAGATGCTTGAAAAGATCATAACGTCCGCCGCTCAGGCGAGCGCCGTCAGCGAAGCGCCGCCGGCGGAGCTGTCCGGGCATCCGGCGTTCCGGGCAAGACTTGCGGAAGAGATTGCGCGGGCAGCGCGGTATCATGGGCAGTTGTCGCTGATCGTGCTGGATTTGGACGGCTTCACAGCGCGGAACCAGCAGTTCGGCTTTGAGGCAGGCGATCAGGCGCTTCAGTCCGCCGCCGCCGTCATCAAGTCCAAGATACGCACCGTGGATGCCCTGGTTCATCTGGGCGCGGATGAGTACGCGCTAATTTTGCCGGAAACGGGTGAATCCGGGGCGCGTGTCGCCGCAGAGCGGATGCGGACCGGCCTCGCCGGAACCAGTATAGCCGGTGGGCAGCCGCTCCAGACGGCCTGCTTCGGCGTTGTACAGCTCACGCCTGACATTCAGAACGCTTCCGAGATGATCTACCGGGGCCAGTCGGCGCTTGCCGCCGCCCAGCGTTGCGGAGTGAACTCGGTCATGCACTACCAGGACCTGCCGCAGCAGAACTTGCCGCAAGAAGAGCTTGCTTCAAGCCAAGCATAAGCCAAGCCGCCATGAGTCACTGTCCGGCGCGGGCGGTCCAGGCCCGGCGAGCTTGAAGAAATCGCTCCCGCGCCTGCAGGTATTCTGCCGCCGATTGGGAGACGGCGACGCTTTGCTGGGCGGCTTTGACCAGTTCCATCCGCAGCCCCTGCGCGTCTTTGAGGTCAGCAAGCCGGGGCCGGTTTGTTTCAAACTCCGTGCTTGTCAAAATCTCGTGCAGGTGAGGAGCGTCGGCGGTCAGGGCGGCCAGGTGAAGTTTCGCCTGGCTGAGTGTCTGCTCGATCTGCGCGATCGCTGCTGAGATCTGGCTCGGTAAAGCTTTGGCGTCAGCGACTTCATTTTCCGGCGGCGGCCATAAATTGTCGGCCATGCTCAAATTGCCAGCCATGATCAGTGTCCTCCACAGTGAGTCAACTGGTGCTGCTGTTCTTCGTGATTACCGCAATTTCCTTCCGCTCCGCACAAGTTCTGAGGCGCTGTCTCGGGGATCGAAATACCGCACGCCCGCCGGAGCGCCTTCCAGGGCCACTGCCGCCAGATGATCTGGACCGGCATCCAGGCGGCAGACAAAAATCGGGCAAAGCGAGACGATCTGCGACGCCTCAAATTGGTCGCTTGCACTCTTCGGCAGCAGCGTCAGCCGCGTCAGGGGAAACGACAGGCCCTGCCCGGTCGCTTTGACATACGCTTCTTTGGCCGTCCAGAGCGTGAGAAACGCCAACTCGCGCTGCTCAGGATCCTGGTCCCGCAGCCAGGCCTGCTCCCGCTGGGAGAGCACCTGGGGCGCGAGCTGCTCTGGGAAAAGCGCCCGGCGCGTCTCTTCCAAATCCACCCCGACTTCCCGCCGCCAGGCGACCGCCAGCAGCGCCGCGCCGCCCGCATGCGAAAGGTTGAACCGCAGGGGGCAGCCGTGCAGGCCGGGCTTTCCCCAGGGTCCCAGCGTGAACTTCAAGCTCTTTGGCGCAAGATCAAGGTAGCGGCCCAGGGTCACGCGCAGCAGGGTCCGGCAGGCGGCCCAGCGCCGGGCGTCCGGCTCAAAGTGAAAGCGTTGCAATCGGGCCAGCTCATCTTCGGACAGCAGCGCGGGCCAGGCTTCTTCCAGGTCTAAATTCCAGCGCCAGACGTGTACTTCCCCGTCTTCAAGCTCCCTCATAAATTGGCCTTGTCCAAAGAAAGCTGAAGCGCCAAGGCCAGAGCCTGCACCTGCGGCTCGTTCATTATAGAAAGATGGACGCCGGGGACATCGTGAACTTCTAAGCCGCCGGCAAACGCATCGCCCCACCAGAGGGCCGGGTCGCGCTCTTCAAAGATGCTGACTTCGGCAGCGCGGAACAGCGTTGCCCGTGCCGGGTACGCTGGGGTTTCGTAGCGGAAGAACGCCGCTTCATTGGCTAAGATTACGTCCCGCAGCGCGTCCAGACGCTCCGGAGCGAACGTGCCGACAAGCCCGGCGGCGGCTTTCTGCCAGTCCGCTTTCTTGCCCTGCACCGTTTCTCGCGCTTTCTCGCCGAGCGTTTGCAGCACTGCTTTTGGGGTGCCGGTCTTGAAAAGCTGCAAATGGCCTGCCAGCCGCTGCAGGCGCGGCTTGTCAATCAAGTTCTGCTGGTAAGCGACCGGTGCATAGGCGTCAAACAGCGCAAGCAAACCAACGCTTTCGCCATCCGCGTGGAGCTGCCGAACCATCTCGGCGGCCAGAACGCCGCCCAGCGAGTAACCACCCAAATGGTACGGACCGTGCGGCTGGAAACGCCGGATGTCCTGAATATAACGCGCTGCCATGTCTTCCAGAGACGCAAGCGGCGCTTCGCCGCCGTCCACGCCGACGGCCTGCAGGCCATAGACAGGCTGGTCCGGCGGCAGGCGATTGGCGAGGGCCTGGTAAAACAGCACCAGCCCATGATCGGGATGGATGCAGAACAGCGGCGGCTTGCTGCCCGACGCCCGCAGCGGGACCAGTGTGGACGCTGCGGATGCGGGCGACATTTCGCGCGGCTGCACGGCGCGGCTGAGCACTTCTGCAAGCGCTTCCAGTGTCGGGGCCTGGAAGAGTGTCGGCAGGGGCAGGCGCACCCCGAACTCCTGCTCGATGCGCCCGTAGAGGCGCAGGGCAAGCAGGGAATACCCGCCGCTCTCAAAGAAGTTATCGGCGGCGCGGGCGCTTGGAACGCTAAGCACCTCACGCCACAGCGCAGCCAGCCGGGTCTCGATGACCGTCTGCTTTTCCGTGCGTGCTGGCGGTACAGCAGGACGTAATGCCGGCGCGGCGTCCGGCAGAAACGCGGGTGTAGGCCGGCTTTGGCGCAGGCGGGCCGACAGCGTTTCAATGCAGACTTGCGGGTCTGCCGCCGCCGTTTCGAGCAGATGCTCGAAGCCTTCCAGCCAGCGCTCGACGGTCGAAGCATCGAACAAGTCGGTGCTGTAATCCGCTTCCAGCTCCAGCTTATTTCCTTCTTCCACGACGTTCAGGCCGAGATCAAACTGAAAGAAGCGGCGCGGCGGGTGCCCGATTCTGACGCCCAGCTCGCCGAACTCTAAATCTACGGGAAACTGATCCAAATTGAACATGACCGTAATCGGGACCGGGTGCGGGAGCGCCTGCATCACGCCGCCGAGGCTGTAATTTTGATGGTCCAGCGCGTCAAACAGCGCCGTGCGGGTCGCGTGCAGGTAGTTTACAAACGACATCTGCGCCTCCGCAGGGACACGCACCGGCAGCAGGCTGACGCAGTGGCCGACTAAATTTTGATTGTCTTCGAGCGCCTGCCCCGCTGCCGGAACCCAGACCACGGCGTCATCGGTCTCCGCCAGTCCATGCAGCAGCAGCGTGTAGGCGGCCAGCAGCGCCGCCGAAAGCGTTGCGCCGGAGCGCGAGCAAAGCTGCCTCAGCCGCGCCGCCAGCGCCGGCGGCACCGGACGGCTGACCCGTGCGCCGGCATAGGTTCCTCGTGCGGGCCGCACCCGGTCCGCCGGCAGCCGCAGCGGGGCCGGCGCAGGCGAAAGCCGCCCGGCCCAATACTCGGCGTTCGCTTCCTCCGGCAGGGCCGAGGCCGCATACTTCTGGAACGACGCAGCAGGCGCGAGGCTCTTCTGCGGCTCGGAATACGCCGCCGCAAGGTCCGACAGCAGGACGCCGAACGACCAGCCGTCGCACACGATATGATGCGCGGTCAGCACCAGCCGGTGCTCGTCCGCGCTTCGGCGGATCAGCCGCGCCCGCAGGAGCGGCCCATGTGTTAGGTCAAACGCCATCTGTGTTTCCGCTTCGAGGAGCTTGGCTTCGCACTCTTCACGCGCGGGCAGGGCAAGGGCCGAAAGGTCGTCCAGCGGCAGCGTTACCGTCACGCGGGGCGCAATCCGCTGGCCTTCCCCGGTCGGCAGGATGGTCACTCGCAGCGCCTCATGGCGGTTGACTGTCCGGTCAAGCGCCTGTTCCAGAGCAGCGGCGTCTAGCGGCCCCGACAGGTCAACAACAATAGACTCATTGAACGCGCACGAAGCATCCGCGCCCATTTGCGTCGTCATCCAGATCCCGCGCTGCGCTTCCGTTAATGGAACCGTTTGAGGGACGGCTTGCGGGGCTGGCGGCTGAGGCAAAAAGCCGGCAGCCTGCATCTCTGTGAGGCTGTCTTTAAACGCGCCAATCATCTGTTCAATATCGGCGTCGGTGTGCGCCGTAGACAAAAAGCAGGGGCGGCCTTCCCAAATGTGAATGTTTTTCGAGCGCAGATAGAAAAACAGCAGGCTGGCCCATTTCCAGTCCGGCGCGAACTGGAAGTAAAACAGCGAGCCGAAGTGCACCAAACGCACCGGCGCTTCGGCCTGCTCAAAGTGCATGTTCAGCGCGGCGATAAACCGCGCGGTCCGCGTGTTCAACTCTTCCTGAAGCGCCGGGCCGGACGCCTTGAGGTGCATCAAAGTCGCTTTGGCGGCGGCAAGCGCGAGCGGATGCCGAACAAACGTCCCAGCAAAGAACGTCACGCCCGCTTCCGGCCAGCTTTCGTCGCCGAATTGCCACTGTCCGCCGTCAAACGCATCTAAGTATTCGGCGCGGCCGGTGACAATGCCGATGGGCAGCCCGCCGCCGACAATTTTGCCGTAAGTGGCGATGTCCGCTTTAATGCCGAAATGCGCCTGTGCGCCGCCGGGATGGATGCGAAAGCCCGTGATGACTTCGTCGAAGATCAGCGCCGCGCCGGCATCCGCCGTGATTTGACGGACTTCGCGCAGGAACTCCGCCGGCTGCAAGTCCGGGCGGCGGCTCTGCACCGGCTCGACCAGCACTGCTGCCAGATTCGGCGCGAGCGCCCGCAGTTTTTCCAGAGATTCGGGTGTGCCGTAGTCTAAAATCACAATCTCGCTCGTCATGCAGTCAGGGATGCCCGGCGCAATCGGCACGGCCCCTGGCCCATCCATACCCGACCCATTGGCGCGGGCCAGCACTTCGTCAAACGTGCCGTGGTAATCGCCGGTGAAGTAGACGATTTTCGTCCGGCCCGTCACGGTCCGCGCCGCCCGCATCGCGGCCATGACCGCTTCCGAGCCGGTGTTGCAGAACGTCGCCCGCTCGGTGCCGGTCATCTCGCAGACGAGCTGCGCCACTTCCCCAGCCAGCGGCGACTGCGGCCCGATCTCCATGCCCAGCGTGAGCTGTTTTTGGAGCGCGTCGGCAATAAACGCCGGGGAATGCCCGAACAGATTGGTGCCGAACCCCATGGTCACGTCCACATACTGGTGCCCGTCTACGTCCCATAAGTACGCCCCGGCGGAGCGCTCGGCGACGATGGGATAGACCATCTCTTTCCAGTAATTTTTGAACCCCGCGACCGCGCGGGGGTCGGCGAGATGCGGGCGATGCCGCTGGGCCAGGCGCTTCGACTCCGGCGTGTGCTGGGCGTACTGGGCCACGAAATCCGCCAAACACACCTGCTGGTGCGGCGTCATCTCGCCGCTTGGCTTCGCGTCAATGGGCTTAAACGGTCCAAATGCCGCCGGTGCGGCAGTTGGAACAGGTGGGGCAGGCTCGGGAGCGGCTGTGATTGGAGCAGGCAGCGTGCCTATGACAGCCGCGCCGCCGCGCAGCAGATCAAGCTGCTCGGCCATCAGCGCAAGCTGGCGGCTGATAATCTGTTCCAGACTGCCGGCAGAAGTCACCGGCACAGCGGGCAATAGGGCGGGAACAGCCGCCGGAACAGGCGCGGCAGGCACGGTGTCAGGCGGCAGGACTTTGTCCAGATGCGCCGCAAGAGCCGCCGGTGTCGGTGCGTCTTCCAGCAGGGTCCGAAACGTTACTTTGACGCCGAACTTGCGCCCGATTGCCGTACTGGCCTGGGTCAAAAAGAGCGAGTCAAAGCCGAGGTCCAGAAATGTCGTCCCCGGCGCGATGGAAGCGGCAGGAATGCCGGACTGCGCGTGAAGAAGCTCGGTAAGAGCTGCTAAGAGCCGCTCGGTTCGGTCAGGCGCACTCGCGGCGGGAGCGGCGGCAGGGACGGGCAAGACGGGGGCAGATATAGGCACGATAGTTTCCAGTTGGGGAGCGGTAGCGGAGCGCACGAGTTCGACCCAGTGGCGCGTTCGCTCGAAGGGATAAGTCGGCAGGGACACGCGGCGTCGGCTCGGCCCTCCATTGACCTGGTTCCAGTTAATCGGGAGGCCGCACTGCCAGAGGCGGCCGGCGGTCTGCAAACAGGCGGCGTCGGCAGGCAGCTTCCGCTTGCCGCCGTCAAGCGACGACAGCACTTCGTGCCCTAGCAGTTTGGCGGGATGCTGACGCGCCAGGGGGGCTAAAACCACGCCCGGACTGACTTCCAGCAGCAGGCGGTTTGGGTCGGCCAGCAGTGTTTCGATTCCGTCTGCAAACCGCACCGACGCCCGCAGGTGCGCGGCCCAGTAACGGGGGTCGGTGGCTTCCGCGTCTGTCAGCCAGGTGCCTGAGACGTTGGACACAAGCGGCAGGATCGGCGCGGACAGCGGAACGCTTCGAACGATTTCCGTAAACTCAGCCAAAATCGGGTCCATCATTGCCGAGTGAAACGCATGAGAAGTCGGCAGCCGGCGGCAGGCGACGCCGCTGCGGGCGATCTGCGCTTCCAGGGCTTCGACTGCCGCCTCCGGGCCGGAAACGACGCACAGCGCCGGGCTGTTCTCCGCCGCCACCGAGAGCGATTTGCCGAGCAATGGAAGAACTTCCGCCGCCGGCTGCCGGACCGCCAGCATCGCGCCGGACGGCAGGCTCTGCATCAGCTTCGCCCGGCCTGCCAGCACGGCCAGTGCGTCTTCCAGCGTGAAGACTCCGGCGAGGCAGGCGGCGACATATTCCCCGACACTGTGGCCGAGCATCGCCGACGGCGTCACGCCCCAGGTCCCCCAGAGCTTCGCCAGGGCGTAGCCGAACGCAAACAGCGCCGGCTGGGCCAGCCCGGTCTGGTTCAGCCGCGCCTGCGCCGCCTCTTCGTCGCCCGTCGGGTAAAGCGTTTCGCGCAGGTCCAGCCCGAGCAGCGGCGTGAGTATCTCGCAGCAGTGGTCCATCACGTCCCGAAAGACCGGCTGTGTCTCGTACAGTTCGCGGCCCATCCCTACCTTCTGCGCTCCCTGGCCGGGGAACAGAAACGCCACTGACGGCGCTTGCGCGGGAACGGCTTGCGTTATCACGCGCCCGGCGTCGCGGGTTTCCAGCGCATGTGCGGCGTCTTCGGCAGACGCGCAGGCGGCAATCCGGCGGTGCGCGAATGCCCGCCGCCCGGTCTGAAGCGTATGCGCGGCGTCCGCCAAGTTGATCTCAGGATGCGCTTTGAGGTGCCGCGCCAGATTATCCGTCATCACGTCCAGCGCCGTTTCGGTCCGGGCCGAAAGCGTCAGAAGCTGCCACTCGCCTCGGTCGCTTCGCAACAAGGGAATTTCGGATACGGGCGGCGCTTCTTCTAAAACGACATGCGCGTTGGTGCCGCCGACGCCGAACGAGCTGACCCCAGCCCGACGCGGGTGGCCTTCTGACTCCGGCCAATCGGTTAGCTCCGCGCTGACCGTAAACGGGCTGTCAGCTAAACCAAGACGCGGGTTCGGGGTCTGATAGTGCAGCGTCGGCGGCAGCCGCTTGTGTTTCAGCGCGAGTGCGGTTTTAATCAAACCCGTCACGCCGGAGGCCGCTTCTAAATGCCCGACGTTTGGCTTCACGGTGCCGAGAACGCAGAAGCCGGTCTTGTCCGTAGTCCGGCGAAAGGCTTTGGTTAGCCCGGCGACTTCAATCGGGTCACCGAGCGGCGTCGCCGTGCCGTGCGCTTCGATATAGGAGATCGTGTCGGCGCTGAAGCCGGCCATTGCCTGCGCCTGGAAGATGGCTTCCGCCTGGCCGTCGGCGCTCGGGGCCGTGTAGCTTGCTTTCTGGGAGCCGTCGTTTGTGAGGCCATAGCCGCGAATGACCGCGTAAATCTGGTCACCATCGGCCATAGCATCGGCCAGGCGCTTGAGCGCGACGACGCCCACGCCGCCGCCAAATACTGTCCCTGCCGCGTCGGCGTCAAACGCCCGGCACGCGCCGTCCGGCGAGACCATGCCGCCGGGCTGGTAGAGATACCCCCGCGTCTGCGGGAACGCCACCGACACTCCTCCCGCCAGCGCCATACCACACTGCCCGGACAGCAGGCTCTGACACGCCTGAGCGACTGCCACAAGCGAAGTCGAGCAGCCAGTTCCCACCGACATACTTGGCCCCCTCAAATTGAGCTTGTAGGACACGCGCGTCGGCAGGAAGTCTTTGTCGTTGCCCGCCAAAATCGGGTAATTGCCGACTTGATACGTCTGGAGCAGCTCTTCAATATCGGCGCGTGTCCCGCACAGATTGGCAAGCAGATAGGTGTTCAGGCTGCTCCCGGCCCACACGCCCACAACGCCGTTGTACGTCTCCGGGTCACAGCCGGCGTCTTCTAAAGCGTCGGAAGCGCATTCCAAAAACAGCCGGTGCTGCGGGTCCAGCACATCGGCTTCTTTGGGCGGAATGCCGAAAAACGCGGCGTCAAACTTGTCGGCGTTTTCTAAAACGCCCCGCGCTTTGACATACTCCGGGTTCTGAAGCGTTTCGGGCGCAATCCCAGCGTCCGCGAGTTCCGCGTCCGTGAAGTGCGTGATAGATTGAGCGCCGTTTGTCAAGTTCTCCCAGAACTCGCGGACGTTTGACGCGCCGGGGAAGCGGCCTGCCAGCCCGACAATCGCAACGCCGTCAGCCGCCTGCGCTTCCCGCGTCAGAGCAGCGCGAACCGGCTCCGGCTCGCCTTCGGTCAGAAAGCGAACCAGCGCACGGATCGTCGGATACTGGAACAGCGCTGTGATCTCGGCGTCCGGCACAAGTTCGCGCAGCTTTTGATGCACCTGGACCATCTGCAAAGAGCGGCCCCCGAGGTCAAAAAAGCTGTCGCCCGCGCCTACCGGCGCTATGCCCAGCACATCCGACCAGAGCTGCGCGAGCGCGGTTTCCAGACCTGCCGTCGGCTGCTGAAACGCCGCCGCAAGCGCGGGACGCTCGGCTGGGGGCGGCGGCAGCGCCCGGTAGTCGGTCTTGCCGCTCGGCGTCAGCGGCAGGGTTTCGAGCTGCACAAAGCGCGACGGCACCAGCGCGTCCGGCAAACGTCCGGCTAAAAACTTGCGGAGCGCGTCGGCGGCAAGCGTTTCTGAAGAGGCAAAATAGGCTACCAGACGCGTATCGCCCGGCGCGAACTCATACGCAGACGCGGCAGCGGCCCGAACGCCGGGGTGCAGCAGCAGCGCGGCTTCTACTTCGCCCGGCTCGACCCGGAACCCACGGATTTTAAGCTGGCCGTCGGCCCGGCCTCCGAACTCCAGATCGCCCATGCTATTGACGCGGGCCAGGTCGCCAGTCTTGTACCAGCGCGAGCCGGCGTCCGTGCCGGGCAGGCCGGACAGGAAGCGCTCGGCGGTCAAGTCAGGCCGCCCGTGATACCCTTCGGCAAGCTGAGCGCCGCAGAGATACAGTTCTCCGTCCCGCACCAGCGTCTGCATTCCGGGAACCGCACTGCCGATGGGCGGCAGCGCCGGCCAATCTGATGACGGCCCGGACAGGGTGTATGCCGTGGCGACATGAGTCTCCGAAGGCCCATAGTGGTTGTGCAGGGTGCAGCCCGGCAGCCGCTCAAACAGCGCCCGGATCGCCGGCGTGATTTTAAGCTGCTCCCCCGCCGTGATGACTTCCCGAAGCGCAGACAAGCTGCCTGGTGCCGATACCGCTGCCATCTGCTGCAGGGCGACAAACGGCAGAAATAGACGCTCAACGGCATGAGAGTCTAAGAAGCCGATTAAGCCGTGAGGGTCGGAGCGCAAGGCTTCCGGCACGAGGCAGAGCGTTCCGCCGCCGCACAGCGTCGCAAAGATTTCCTGCGCGGACACGTCAAACCCCAGCGCCGCAAATTGCGCCGTTTTGGCGTCAGGCCGGAAGCTGGCTTCCCGCTGCCATTCGACTAAGTTCGCAATCGCCCGGTGGCCCATGCGGACGCCTTTGGGCGTTCCGGTAGACCCGGACGTGTAGATAATATAGAAGAGTCTGTCAGCGCTGGGCTTCGTCTCAGGAACCGCATCGGCATCTTCCGCTTCCGGCCAGTCCGTGTCCAGGCAAAGCGTCTCAACCTCGCCAGGAACCTGCGCTTCCAGTGAATTTTGGGTCAGCACCAGGCGCACCCCGGCGTCCGCCAGCATGAAATCGCGCCGCGCCTGCGGGTACGATGGGTCGAGCGGCACATAGCCGCCCCCTGCCTTTAGAATGCCGAGCAGCGCGGCTGGCATCAGCCCAGACCGCTCCAGGCAGACGCCGACCGGCGTGTCTGCGCCTACGCCCTGCGCCATCAGTATACGGGCAAGCTGGCTCGACTGCGTGTGCAGCGCCCCATAGGTGAGCACCCCGTCAGCAGACACAACCGCAGTTGCCTCGGGATAGCGCTCGGCCTGCGCGGTGAACATTTCAATAACAGAAGGCATTTCAGCAACAGAAGACATAGCTCTGTTATTGGCATTTCAGGGTTACGGCGTGAGAGAAAGGGCAGAAGGCGTTCTAAAACCTGGTCTTTTTAGTGGGAATGAGCCGGCCCTCTTCCAATTGCTGATGGGCGTTGAAGAGCCGCCGGTACGCCAGCAGTGCAAACAGGATGCAGCCGAGCGCCGTAGCCGCCGCCAGCATGAACATGACGACAATCTGATACTTGACCGCTTCCAGCGGATCGCTGCCGGCTAAAATCTGGCCGGTCATCATGCCTGGCAGCGAGACAATACCGACCACCAGCATGGAGTTAATGGTCGGCACCATGCCGCGCCGGACTGCGCTTTCGAGCGGCCCATGCGCCGCTTCCCAAGCCGTCGCTCCGTGCGACAGCGCCATTTCAATCTCAGGCCGGCGTTGTACCATGTCGCTGAGAAGCCCGTCCAGCGTAATGGACACGCTGGTCAGGCTATTGCCCAGAATCATGCCGAGCAGCGGCACCAAATACTGCGGGCGATACCAGGGATGCACCTGAATGATCGCCGCCGTGACAACGTAGGTGGTCAAAAGGCCGCTGGCTGCAAGTGACAGGAACGAGTGGGCGAAGATGCCTTTGTAGGTGTACGCCGAGCGCCCGGTCGCCGCCCGGCTGGCAATGCCGACCATCAGCAGGGCCAGTCCGAAGATCAGCGGCAGGCTCTTCAGGACAAAGACGTACTTCAGAATGGAACCGACCGAGAGAAGCTGCACGATGGTCCGGGCCGACGCCACTGCAAGCTGCTTTTCCAGCCGCAGCCGGAACGCGAAGCTGAGTATTCCGCAGAAGACGACCAGCAGGGTCGCGATAGCGATTTGGAGGAAGCTGATGGGCTGGACAGGCATGAGTAGGTTTTTTGTTGAAATTGGTAGAGCGTAAAGAGCGAGGGCGTAAACGTCCTCGCTGGGGGACGAGACGCCAAGCCGCCACCTACGTGGCGGAAGACCTCGGAAAGATAATCTTGTCTTAACTCTTGTCCCGCGCAGGCGGGACCTTAGCGTCTGCGCTCCCCAGCGAGGGCGTTCACGCCCTCGTTCTTCACGCCCTCGTTCCTCTCCATCTCTTACTGCACTAGCCGCGCCGGCAGCCTGATCTGCCGTGAACACCATTCCTGCGCCTGCTGCGGGTTATGCGTCACCACCAGCGCCGCCAAACCGCGCTCGGCAGCGAGGCGGCTCAGAAGGGCCTGAACGCGCTCCGACGACTCCGGGTCCAGCGCACTTGTCGGCTCATCCAAACACAGAGCCAATGGCTCTAAAAGCAGTGAGCGGATCAGAGATACCCGCTGCTGCTGCCCGACAGACAGCGTCTGCGCGTCCTGCGCCCAGCACGACGTTCCCACCCCAAGCTCGTTCAGCAGACGCCGCGCTTCGAGCAAAGGGAACGGGGTGTCGGCGGCACGGTACGTGAACGGATGGCGCAGATTGTCTTCCACGGTCATCGCCAGAAGAACCGGCTTCTGGCTCACCAAGATTAGCTTGCGCCGGAACTGCGGCCAGCCCCACATGGCAGCATCGCGGCCTTGCAGCAGGATTTCTCCGGCGGCGGGGTCTTGCAGGCCGCAGACCGTTCGCAGCAGCGTCGTCTTGCCCGTACCCGACGGCCCGGTAACGGCGACCAGCTCGCCCGGCTCCAGCGCAAACGAAAGATGGGAATGCAGGGGGACGCCGGCGGCGGTCACGGTCAGATCGTTGGCTTCCAGCAGCGGCATAGGTAAATTATGGCACATCCGGCAGGCTATACGCGGACAGGGAACGCGCTTGAAACAGCCCTAGCCCGTAAATGGCGGCGGCGGCGGCAAGGCCGGGATACATTGGCTGCCAGCCCAGCGGGAAATGCGGGTCGTCGAAACCGCCATGCCCCCAGCCCCACAGCAGGCAGGACAGCGCCGTTCCCGCGCCCAGCAGCATGGACAAAAACGCAAACGTCGGCGGCGGACGCCAGCGCGGCGCGGCATACGCGCCTAAAAGCGGCAGAAGTGCGCCCGGCACAAAGACGCTGCCGAAAAAGTACCACTGCTTGACGACGGACGGGATGAGCAGGGCGATGGTGATTGACAGAAGCGAAGTCAGCGCCAGCCCCCAGCGCGTGTAGGCGGGAACCTGAGAGGCGTCCGGGTCACGACGGAGCCGCCAGACAAAGTCCCGGCCCAGCGTGATGGCGGCGATAAACGTGTAGGACACTGTGCTTGCCATGATCGGGGCTAGCATTCCGACATAAAACAGGCCCTTGAGGCCCGGCGGCAGGACACGCTCGGCCAGTGCCGGAAACGCCGTCTTGGGGTCGGAAAGATTCGGCAGCAGGGCGCGGGCGAAGAGGCCGGTGGTGGTGGAAAGCGCGTCAAAAAGCATCCAGCACCCCACGGCCAGGCCGATGCCGAGCGCGGCGACGCGGGGCGTTTTGGCGGCGTAGCAGCGCTGATGGAAGCCCGGATCGGTCAGCGTGACCAGCGCGATAAAGAACCAGACGACGACAAACGCGAAGTCGTAGGTTCCCATCGGCTTCAAGTGGCCCGGAGGCAGGTGTCCCGGCGCGGTCAGATACGCCAGCCCGCCGAACTTGATCAAACAGACGGCGGCAACGGTAATGAAGCCTGCGAACATCAACAGAAACTGCAGCGTGTTGACCCGGACATCCGCGAGGAAGCCGCCTTGAAACACATACGCCACCGAGAACGCCATGCCGACCAGCATCGCCGGCAGCAGCGGCCAGCCGAACAGAATATGCAGCAGCGTCCCGGTCATCAGAATATACGCCGACGGCGCGGCATAAATAAATGCAAACACGGCCCCCAGCAGTGCCGTTTTCGTGTCATACGCTTCGGCGAGCTTGTCCGGGATCGTGTAAATGTGCGCCGCACCGCCGCGCACCCGGCGGGCGAGAAACACGGCAAACAGCAGCGCAAAAACATAATACGGCAGTCCGTTCGTCGTCCAGTTCACCACCCCTGACGAATAAACAAACTCGCCGACCCCTAAAATGCCGCCGTACCAGGTCGCCACCAGGGTCGCTACGAAGACCGGCAAACTCAGCCCTCTATCGGCGATCAAATAGTCTTCCGTCGTCTCGCGCCGGGGCCAAAAGCCGATGACCAGCAAAAAGACAAGATACAGCCCAAGAATGCCCCAGTCCAGCGCTGTGAACGCCGCCCGCAAGTCTCCGTTCAGGTTAGCGGTCACGGCTGCCTCCGCCACGCCCGCAGATGGCAGACTAGAATGCTGCCGCCGACGGCTTTGATGCGGACCTGCGGCGCGGCGGCTTCATTCAGCAGTCCCCCCACCCCCACCGGCAGCAAATAGTCTTCCAGCGGCCAGCGGACCCCGCTGATGCTCACCCTCGCCTTCCCGTCATACGACAGCAGCGAGACCGCGTCGCCTACCTCGGCTGTCAACGTCGTTTCGCCGCTCACCGCCCGCACTTCTGAGCCGTCGTCCACAACGGCCACAGGGAAATTGGGCCGCTCCTCGCGCCAGCGCAGCAGCAAGCTGAAGTTTCCCAGCGTGTGGTCAATCCGCCCGCCCGCCGCCCCGGCGATGGTGATTTCGGACGCTCCCCGGTCCCGTGCGATGTTAAACGCTTTCTCTAAATCGGTCTGGTTCTGGTCTGGTGTCGGCAGAAACTCGGTGTCCGGCAGTGCGAGACGGGCCACGTCCAAGTCCAGCGAATCAAAGTCGCCGCTGACAATATCCGGCAGAGTGCCAAGCCGCACGGCTTTGAGCGCCGCGCCATCGGTGGCAATGAACAAATCGTGTTCCGCCGTAAGCCGCGCCAGCAGCGTCCCAGACAGCGGCTCGCCGTTCGCCAGAATGAGAACTTTCATCAGTCGCAAAGCCCGTAATCTGTTGAATATGGATTTTGGTCAGTGGCAGTGTTCGGGTCAGGGTCACCGCTCCGCCGCCCATCCGGGCAGACAACGGCGTTGTTGAAGTCGGTGCTTCGCGTAATGAACTTCGCGTGGCCGTCAGCGAAGATGAACGTGCCGCCGCGCGGGTGCCACTGCTGGTAGTAGCCTGCCCCCCCAGTAGTGGGCGGCGCATAGCCATAGAGTACACCGCCGGGGTCTTTGTCCGGGCCGAACCACGGCATCATTTCGTCACGCATGATGCGTGTATCTGCCGGAAAAACAAACTGGGCGTTCGTGACTACTGTCACAGGATCACCCACCGTGCTGTCTACCGGCACATCGTCTTGATAGGAGGTTGACGGGTTAGGAGGACTGGCAGCGGGAACAACAGTGTAACATGCTTTCGTGAAACGATACGAGGAACCATAAAAGTCGTGGTAGCTTTTGCCTGACGTAGTCGGCCCGCCGACATCGTCGGGACACTTGAACAAGTCGGTGGATTTCGTATAGGGGGCAAGCTCCACTTCCACGCCTTGATGCGTCGGCGTCCCCGGCCCTAAACCATCGTTGGGATCAGTGGCACGATTGATGCCTGCATTATAAGCCTGGAAAATCGGCAGCGTCTCGTCGTAATCCTGCGTATACTGGATGACCGCAAGACCAATCTGCTTGCCGTTCGAGATGCAGGCGGTCTGGCGGGCGTTTTCGCGCACATTCTGGAAGACGGGAAACAAAATCGCCGCCAAAATAGAGATAATGGCGATGACGACAAGCAGTTCAATTAAAGTGAAGGCACGGGCAGACGGACGCTGGACGGGATTAGTTTTCATAGCTCTTTCTTTGCTAAACGCCTTTGGACAAGACGCTCAAAAGGCCGCCGCCTCAGAAAGTGGGGACGGCGGCCTGCTGCAAAGGGAAAGGTGCGATGAGCCTGCCTCCCGCTTCCCTACGCCGGCATGACCCGGATCAGGTTCGTGGGGTTGGCGTCTGCCTCTCAGCCGTTTCAGTCAAGTGTTGTTGATTGAAACGGCACCCCCAGCGGTCTAAACTATTGTTGATACACGCGATTGTAGCCGCAAAGAAGCCGGGAAGTCAAGCCCCCGCGGCGTAGGCCATCTTCAGAAGCTTCATCTCGCGCGGCGGCGTGAAGGACATTTCTTCTTCACGCACTTTGATAGACTCAACGTCTAAAACGCCGCGCTCGCGAAGCTCTTCCAGCACACCCTGAACCCGGTCTTCCGGGGCGCTGGCACCGCTGGTGACGCCGATTGTCTCCGCACCGGCCAGCATGGCGTCGGTGATGTCCTCACGTCCGCCAATCAGATACGACCGTGCGCCGAGCGTTTCCGCCACCTGCCGCAGAGACTTGGTATTGGAGGAAGTCTGCGAGCCGATCACCAGCACGACGTCCGACGCCGGGGCAATGACTTTGATTGCATCCTGACGGTTCTGGGTCGCGTAGCAGATGTCGCCGCTCGGCGGGTTTTCGAGGCGCGGAAACCGAGCACGGAGCGCTTCCACAATCTGCTGGGTCTCATCAATGGACAGCGTTGTCTGGGTCAAATAAATCAGCTTCTCTTCCGGCGGCTCCGGCAGCGCGGCAACGTCGGCGAGGTCGCAGACGAGGTGCAGGCGGCCCGGCGCTTCGCCAAGCGTCCCTTCGGTTTCCACATGGCCTTTGTGGCCGATATAGAAGATGCCATAGCCGCGCTTCAAGAACTTGTGGACTTCCAGATGGATTTTCGTCACCAGCGGGCACGTGGCGTCAATGACCTTAAGCTGCCGGGCCGTCGCTTCGGTGCGGACCGCAGGCGCGACCCCGTGCGCCGAGAAGATCAGAACGCTGCCGTTCGGCACGTCCGCCAGGTCATCGGTAAAGATCGCCCCGCGCCGCCGCAGCCGCTCGACAACGTGTTCGTTATGAACAATCTCATGGCGGACATAGACCGGTGCGCCGAAGATTTCAAGCGCTTCTTCCACCACATCAATCGCCCGGTCAACGCCCGCGCAAAAGCCGCGCGGACTGGCAAGCAAAGCTTTCATCGGGTATAATCGCTCCGGTCTTCCATATGTCTTATTATACCCGATATGCAATCCCCTAAGAACCGAGAAGTCGCACCATGAAACGCTGCCCTGAATGCGGACGGACTTTTACTAACAGCACACTCGCGTTCTGCCTGAACGACGGCACGGCTCTGGTTGAAGACACTCCCCAGCCGCCGCCGTACTACGGAGCGCCCAGCCCTCCACCTACTGCGGCAACACCGCTTCCGGCCTTCCCCGTCAGCGCGAAGATATCTTCCTTCGGAGTACAGCAGGCCGTCTACGCGGGAGTGCCAAAACGAGCATTTCCCTGGCGGCGTCTGCTGAGTATTGCCGTGGTCACCGTGCTCCTGGGCTGCACCTGGCTCCGTATCCACCAGGCGCAGTGGAATACGGCCCCAGATAGCGCCCTGCGCCTCAGCCTGACAACAGCGATCAAAGATGCTGATGATGCGGAATCGCTTTCCGTCCGCAGCCTCAGCACCGCGCCGCTGTCTGCCTCTTTCACCGGGCCTGCGCTGGAACGGGGACTCAGCCGGGTGCAGGACCTGAAGAACAGGGGGACGGCACTGGATCAGCGTCTGCTGTCTCAGAACTACACGGCGTTCCGAGTCAGTCCTGACCGCACGGAAGCGCAGGTGGATGTCGCTGAAACATGGACCACGGCAATCTACTCCGTGTCGAGCCGCCGGCAAGGGAGTGCCGGTCCTGCCCAAAGCACCCCACAGACCGTTTATTTGCGGCAGGCCGACGGAAAATGGATTATCGAAAAGATAGAATTTCACTAATCCTAGAGAAATTAGGCCGCAGGAATACGCACCGATGCGATGTTCGAACTGTGCTTTCGAAGACACGGGCGGAAGCGGACGTTTAGCGCACCAAGCCGCGCCCGCGCAGGGACTTCAAGACAACGTCCTCAAACGGAACCGCCGTAGACGCCTGGACATAATCTAAATTGAACTTTGCCGCCATCTGCTGCAAACTGTCGCAGAAGCCCTGCATCCGGGTCTCATACTGAGCCAGAAGCTGCGGCGTGATACTGACTTCCCGCACTGCACCTGTCTCGGCGTCTACCAAGCGCAGATCGCCCGTCAAAGTTGGGTGCAGCTCTTCTTCGTCTAAGACGTGCATCAGCACGACTTGGAAGCGCCGGGACAGCAGGGCGCGGATGCCCTGAACATGGGTGTCGTCAAAGAAGTCCGACAAAATCACCGCGATACCGACATTCTTCGCCTGCGCCGCGTATTGGGTCAGCGCCGCGCCAAAGCGCGTTTCACCGCCGACCGGCAGGCGGGTTTCTAAGAACTGAAAGAACGGAAAGACGCCTGGCTTGCCCCGGAGCGGCGGCATCCGCTCCCCTAGCCCGCCGCTGAACGACGCCAGCAGAACCCGGTCATACTCGGACAGCGCGACGTATCCCAGCGCCGCCGCAATCCGCCGGGCGTAGTCGGCTTTCGTCAGCGGACTGCCAAAGTTCATGCTTTCGCTGGTGTCTACTAAGAGGTGAATGCTGAGGTCTTCTTCCTCAACAAACAGCTTCAGAAAGAGCTTTTCCAGCCGTCCATACGCTTTCCAGTCCACATAGCGCAGGTCGTCGCCCAGTGCATACTCGCGGAAGTCGGCGAACTCTACCGACGACCCGCGTTTCAGCGACCGCCGTTCGCCTTTGGTTTGTCCGGCAAAGACGCGCTTGGAAATAACGCTGAGCGCTTCCAGCTTTTTAAGAAACTGAGGATCAAGCAGGGTTTGTGTGGATGGCATGGTAGGTTATTACACCGGCAGATATGTCTTCAGCAGCACCACGTCTTTGTCACCGGCTTCGACCGTGTACTCGCCCAGCGCTGCCGGCAGGACATACGAGCGGCCCTGCGCCAGCGTTTGGCCGCCGATCGTCGCCGTTCCGGCGTGGACGAAGACATGATGGAAGCCGTCGGCCAGCGACTGCGGCAGGGACGCGCCGGCGTTAATCGTGATCCGGTCGGTGTTGAAATGCGCGGTGCGGAAGATATTCTCGGTCTTCGCGCCGCTTGCGTCTTCTACGACCAGCGGCTTGCGGATATGCTGGGACAGTTCGTTATGGGCAGGGTCCTGATTGATCGTCGCCAAGTAGTCCGCCACATGGGTCGGGCGCAGGCTGCCGTCGCCCAAAATCTTTCCTTTGTCGAAGCCGCGCATCGAGCATTTGTCGTCGGGAACATCTACCTGCACTTCGTAGACTAAATTGCCGTCTGGGAAACGCGCCTCGTCGTCTTCCCAGGAGTGATGAATGCCGCCTGCGGTCAGGTCAATCACGTCATCGGTGTGGGCTTCCACTAAGTTGACATACGCGAACGGGTCCAGTGTTTTGATCCGCTCCTGCGCCTGCCCGCGCGCGTTTTCTACGGTGAACCGCCCCGACTGCACTTCGCGGCTGAGACGCCCCATTTCGTCGTCAATCGTGTGCAGGACACGCGAATACGCCTCAAAATCAGTGCCGGCCTTCAGGCCGAACGTGTACAAGCCCGGCGCAAGGTAAAACCAGGCTTCCGGCTTTGGAACCCAGTGGCCCAGCGTTTTGCCCTCGGGCAGATGCACCTGGAACGAGTTGCCTTTGGCCTGGGTCAGCTTGATGAGAAGCGACAGGTCGGAGCCGAACTTATCCAGCACTTTCGGCCCCAGGAAGCCTGCCGGGTCGCGCTGAATAAGCTCGCTCAGCGGCACAGCCTTGCCGCCGTCTGGGTCCAAAAGCTGAGACGCTTTCGCCATTTCATACGACTGCCCGACTTTCTTGTTAGCCCACTCGGCGTCATCCGACAGCCCCTTCAGGTCCACAATATAGCGTCCGCCCCAGCTTGGCTGCTCAATTAGCTCGTCTTTGACTTGCCAGGGTGCGAGTGTGATCTGTGTCATTGCGTGTGTTCTCCCGTCTGTTCTTCCTTCGGTTCTCTTTGCGAAATTGTACCCGTTCTTGCCAGCCCAAACAAATCGCGTCTACTCAAACAAATCGTCCACTGGCATTTTCCAGCCGGGCACGGCAGGCTCGGCTTCGGCAGTTTCGCCGCGCTTATAAGGTGTTGGACTATCAGGAGCGCCCGCGCGGTAGACCCGCACCACATCGGTACTCAGCAGGTCCACATCCCAGACAACTTTGCAGCCCGAAGCAAAATAGTCGGCGCGTTTGTCCGTCATGTCCTGCTCCGCTTTGGGGCCGTAGTCATTTTCACTGCGAACTTCGGCGGCAAAGACGGGCACATCAGGAAAATACCGCATTTCACCTGGCTGCCCAGTATAAAAAGCGGCATCGGGGCTGAACGACTTCCGGTGCGGCAGGTTAGTCAAGAAGCCTTTGTTGTCGCTCACGGCCCGCCCAAAGCTCGTCATGCGGACATAAGAGCGGAGGCTGACAAAGATTTCGTCGCCAGCCCAGCCGGGCTTATCTCCAGTAGGACTCATCAGCACTAATTCTCCATTTACTAGCTCTGCTTTGCCGGGCGCAGCGTACAAATCTTCAATTGTCGCACGGGTTTTTGTAATCATAGTGCGGAGTATCCTTGTCAGTAAGGAATGAGCGCAGCCAGGGCTTCGCGGGCCTGAGTGCAGTTCGGCTGCTTCCGCGCGAGGGCCACAATCTGCTTTTCGGCGGCGTCCGGGTCATGGTCCAGCGCCAGCCAGACGGACTCAGACGTTGTCAAAGTGGCTTCTTGTTCGGGAGTCGCCAGTGTTCCGTAGCCTGTTCTTGCTTTGGCAAGACAGGTAGCCGCTTCCGAAAGAGTGGCGGGATCGCCGCTGCTTCGGGCCAGCAGCAGGTCGGCCAGAACTAAGTTGACGCTGGCATTGTCCGGTGCCAGCGCGTTGGCGGCCCGCGCCTGCGCTTCCGCGTCAGCGGGAAGTCCCTCGCCGCTGAGAACACAGGCCAGGGTCAGGCGTGTGGGAACGGTGTCATGCCGGGCCGTCTGCTGGGTCAGCAAATCCCGCAGCTCCGTCCACTGCCCGTCCCGCTTGAGATGCGCCGCCAGCGCCGTCAGCGCCTCACTTTGCGCCGGTTCCAGCGCCAGTGCCTGCCGCCAAGAGCTTTCCGCCCCAGTAATACCACCAGCGTCACTGCTTCCGGCCTGCACGGTGCCGAGCGCTGTCCATGCCGACGCCGCGAGCGCCTTGTCCTGGCTCTGTGTCAGCGGCGTGAGGCAGGTTTTCACGGTGTCCACTGTCGTCAGCGCCGGCGGAAGTGTGCGTGAAGTTCCCTTTAAGTGCGCCGTCAGCCAGTCGCGGTCATGGAAAAACGGTATGCGGCGGTCCAGATCGGCAATAATAGTCAGCGCCTCCACATTCTTTTGACTCAGGGCGGCCCACTGCTGCCAGTCAGCGATTGCCAGCGCCAGTGAAAGTTCGCCCGTGAAGGTTTTGGAGGCAGGCAAATCAATTTTGATACCGTTCTGCCGTATGGCACCCAGCGCAATCAAGCTGACGATCTGGTACAAAGCACGGCTTCGGTAGCTTTCTGCGTCATCGGGAGCCAGCGCAATCGCAGTGTCAAGGGCCGTGTGTGCCTGCGCTAACAACGCTTCCACCGTCGCAGCTTGCCCGGATGTCAGCGGGCTTGTCTGCGACGAAGTCTTGCCGATGATTGACTCTGTGACCGACTTCTGGTCACCGACCAGGACCGACGCGGCGCGGACGATCAGCACGCTGCTGAGAAGCCGCCAGCCGGGCGCATAGCGCGGCAAGTGGGCCGTGGTTTCCGTAGCGGCAGCAACCGCTTCGCCATGCCGCTCCGCGAGATTCAGCGCCTCTACCCACTGCCGCGCCGCCGCGCCGTCCTCCGGGTGCGCCTGCGCCGCCGCCTTTGCCAGCGTGACCGCCTGCGCGAACGCCGCGTCCGCCCCGGCGCTGTCCTGGCCCAAGCGCAGCCACGCGCCTAGCTTGTCCAAACGCGCGATCTCTTTATTAGTATCTTTCGCGCTGTTAGTGTCTGGAGTTTGCAGGTGCGCGACCCGCTCCGCTAAACTGTCCTGCGCGTCCGGCGCGAAGCCGCCCGCCAGCATCTCTTCCACAGTCGGCAGGTCCGGGGCGGCCCGCAGCCGGTCCCAGATGATCTGTTTTTTGTCCAGCGGCGTGGCGCTGTCGTCTTTTGCCGGCGGCAGCACCGGCTTGAGGTAAAACCGATGCGGGCCGAAATCCAGCAGCACGACGCAGTCACTCAGCACGTTTTCGCCCAGCAGCAACGGGAAGCCAGTGTCTTTTTGCTGCGGCGCGACCACGGAAACATCGGAAAGCGCCATCTGCCCGATTTGCATTTTCGCAACCGAGCTGCGATTGAGTAAGGTCGGGGAGCCAGACAGTATTTCGTGCAGTTCCGTTCTTGAAGGAGACAGGTTTAGCTTCCCGGCAAGCTTGTAGGAAACCGATGTGGCCGGCGATCCAGTGTCAATCCACAAATCCTCTGCGGAAGCGGCATCCCCGCTTTGGAACTTTGCACGCAGCGAGTAGTGATTGACTTTTTCATCACTTCCAGGATCGCGCTCTTGACCCAGCTCAATGAAGTTCTGGAGCGTAAATCCGAGGGCGACGACGTCTTTATCGCTCAGATTGCCCGGCGTGATCCAGTCAATCTCGTGTGCGGGGTAATCAATTCGCAGAGCGAAGCGCGACAGCACATCGCCGCCCAGAATGCCGTCAATTTGACGCCCACCCATAGGGAAAAGAAAATCCTGCGAGACGACCCGAAAGGTGGGTTTGAGCATTTCCAGGTTCTCTAGCCGGATTTGCGGAACTTCCACCACCGTGACCGGGAACAAGCCGAAGCCCAGCCAGCGCTTCTCGTAGGCACTGGGATTGAGGTTCGCCTTTTTGACGAAATCTTCCGTGATGACGCTTTCATATTCGCCGGTATCAACAGCAAACGTGCCGATGAGGGTGTTGCTGAATCGCACCTGTACCAGCGGCATACCGTTGTTGCGGGCCGGCTCAAATGTCTGCACGACGATATTATGCGCCGGCTTGCCGTCGGCACGGGCGCAAGAGGAAATGGGTAGGACGAGGCCCAGGGCAGCGAGGCAGGCAAAAATTGCGCGAAAACGATAAAACAGTAAATAGTGGGGCATTCACAAGTCCTCCCTGAATATCAAAGATAGCGTGAGTTCAAAGATAGCGTGAGTGACTACGGATGTGCGTTGGGATTATCTGCAACTAGCCCCTCAGCAGTCGCGGCGGCGTTGAGATTGGCATCGGCGGACATAAAGACGACGGACGGCAGGCCTTTGACCTGACGCTGGGCCTGTACTTGCAAAGCCGTCGCCAGTTGAACCGCATCACAACCACACAAGCCATGCTTCTCGGTCAGGTCCATCGCGCGCCCTATGACAGCAAGAGTAACCGGTGTGGCGTAGTAGCCCACGGCAAAGTCAAGGCGAAAGTTGGTGATCGCTGCGCGAAAGTTGGTGATCGCTGCCGCCGCATCACTTGGGGTCGTGGTGCCGAGCCGTGCACACAGACTAATCACGGCAACGACTTCGACTCCGGCTATCTAAGCAATAAACAGAGTGTTTCCAGAGGCGGATGCAGAGAGGCCGCGCACCCAAGCCGTTCCCGTTTCTACCACATATCGCTTGACGAGTGCACTGCTTTCCAGATAATAAGAAGCCATTCAGCACCGCTCCCGGAGGATCGTTTCCGACACCGGTTCCCCCTGAACGACGATGGGAGGAGGCTCAACATATCCATCGGGATAGCCTTGTGGGATGTGATCTATCATTCCGATTGTCAGCAGGTATTCTGCAAACTGCCGCTCCGGCGTCGGCTTGCTAGGCCGCGGCGTCTGCCAGGAGTCCATGAGCCGGCGAAGCTGCTGCTGCTCTTCGGACCGTAGCGCCCGGACAACTTCTACCGCACGTTCCAGTGTTACATTTTCCATCGTGTTCTCCTGACGCTATTATACCAAGATTACGGGCCGAGTTTAGGAAGCAAGTTTAGGAAGCAAGCTTGCGCTGCAAATCATAGAGCTTTGTTAAAGCTTCAATCGGGGATAGCGTACCGAGATCTAGGCCCTCCAGCTCGTCTAAAACGGGGTGGCGCTCGGCCTCAAACAGCGTGGTTTGAAGGCGCTGGGTTCGGGCAGCAAGCTGGGCGGCGGGGCCGTCGCCTTTGCCGAGAGACTCCAAAGTTTGCAGGACTTCGCGGGCGCGTTTCAAGACGGGGTCGGGGACGCCGGCGAGTTTTGCGACTTGAATGCCGTAGCTTTTGTCCGTGCCGCCGGGCATGATCTTCCGCAGCCAGACAATGTGGTCGCCCTGCTCTTTGACGGCAACCCGGAAGTTCTTGACGCCCACCAACGTCTTTTCCAACTCATTTAAGTGATGGTAATGGGTGGCAAACAGCGTTTTGACGCCGACCGCATGAAGATACTCGGTAATGGCCCAGGCCAGCGCCAGGCCGTCATAGGTGGACGTGCCGCGTCCGACTTCGTCCAAGATGACCAGGGAGCGCGGCGTCGCGTTGTTCAAGATGTTCGCTGTTTCGTTCATCTCTACCATGAACGTGGACTGGCCGCTGGCGAGATCGTCATGCGCCCCGACGCGGGTAAAGATGCGGTCTACCAGGCCGATGGAAGCGAAGTCGGCAGGCACAAATGAGCCGATCTGGGCCAGCAGCACAATCAGCGCCACCTGCCGGAGATAGGTGCTTTTGCCTGCTGAATTGGGACCGGTAATAATGTGCAGGCGGGCGGCGTCGGCATCCAAATAGGTGTCGTTCGGCACGAAGAGTGTGCCGCTTTGCAGGCTCTCGACCACCGGATGCCGGCCCGCTTTGATTTCCAGCGTGTCGCCGTCATGGACTTCAGGGCGGACAAACCGGCCCGCAAGCGCGGCTTCCGCCAGGCCGGCGAACACGTCCAGCCGGGCCAGCGTTTTGGCGAGCTTTAATATCTGGCCGGTATGTTTGTCGGCGATTTCTTCCCTAAGCTGAGTAAACAGTGCGTATTCCAGCTCCACAATTTTTTCTTCCGCGCCCAGCACCTGCGCTTCGTATTCTTTGAGCGCAGGCGTAATATACCGCTCAGCGTTCGCGGTGGTCTGCTTGCGGGTGTACTCGGGCGGGACCGTGACCCCTGAGCCGGCTTTCGAGATTTCGATATAATAGCCGAAGACATTGTTGAAGCCGACCTTCAAATTCTTGAGGCCGGTCTTTTCCCGCTCGGCTTCTTCAATCCCGGCAATAAACCCCTTGCCGCCGGAGCGCAGCTCGCGCAGGGCGTCAAGTTCAGCGTTGTGGCCGCCCTGAATCAGCCCGCCTTCGCGGAGCAGCATCGGCGGCTCGGGGTGGAGCGCAGTTTCGAGCAGGTCAATCAGGTCTTGCGGCGGGTCGGCGGCAATCGTCCGCATCGGCGCGAGAGCGCCGCCTTCCGGGGCGCGGGCAAGCGCGGCAGCGACATCGGGCAGGGCTTGTAAAGATTGCTTCAGCGCGATCAAATCGCGGGCATTGGCCGCGCCGGAGCAGATACGCGCGGTCAGGCGCTCCAAATCGGAGATGCGCCGCAGGGCGTCGCGCAGGTCGCCGCGCAGCAAAGCATCGCCGGCGGCTTCCGCGACAGCGCTTTGCCGGTTGTGGATCTTATCTAAGGCTAAAAGCGGCTGATCGAACCATTTGCGTAATAGCCGCCCGCCTAAAGGCGTCACGGTGCGGTCTAAGATAGACACTAAACTCTTAGATTTCGCACCGTCGGCCAGCGAGTGCGTCAGCTCCAGGTTGCGCCGGGCGGCGGCGTCCAGCACCATGAAGTTTTCGGTGGAGTAGATTGCGAGGCTCCGAATGTGGGTTGCCGCGCCTCCCTGCGTCTGCTTGACATAGTCCAGAACCAGCACGGCGGCGTCCAGCCCCGAGGTCATCTGCTCCGCGCCGTAGCCGCGCAGCGAAGGCGTCCCGAAGTGATCTAAAAGCGTTTGGCGCGACGATTTGCGCGTCTCGGTCGGCTGATGGAACGTCACGACAGTTTTGGACACGGCGCGGATCGCTTCGCCCAGCTCTTCCATGCCCGGCAGCAGGAGGCACTCGGCGGGCTGCAAACGCATGATTTCTTCGATGACTTTGTCCGTTCCCGCCTCGCAGGGCAGCTCTGTCGCCAAAAACTCGCCCGTAGACACATCCACCACCCCGACCCCGCTCGGCATCTTCGCGCCGGTGATCGCCGCGACAAGATAGTTGTTGGTCCTCGCGTCCAGCATCGCGTCTTCGACAATCGTGCCGGGGGTCAGCACCCGCGTTACCTTGCGCTTGACCAGCCCTTTGGCGAGCTTGGGGTCTTCCACTTGATCGCAGACCGCGACTTTGTAGCCTTTGCCGATGAGCCGCGCGACATACCGCTCCATCGCGTGATGGGGTACGCCAGCCATCGGAACCCGCGCCCCGACCACTTCCCGTCCCGTCAGCGTGATTTCCAGCTCCCGCGCGATTGTTTCGCCGTCGTCGCCGTAGGCTTCGTAAAAGTCCCCCACCCGCATCAGCAAAACGACATCAGGGCGCTCGGCCTTGATGTCGAAATACTGCTTCAGCATGGGTGTCAGGTTGGTTTTGAGGTAATCCATCGTACACCTGTTCGCAAGTAAGTATGCTGTTATTATAGCAGAAAATGGGAGTATTCGGATGCGGAACCCCTCCCGCTCGTTCCTCGCCCCCTCCCCTGTTAGGGGAGGGCTTGTTTACAAATACGGTCCTCAGCCTCTTGTCAAGAGGCGCAGGACAGTATTGCTTGAAAATCCCTCCCCTAACAGGGGAGGGAGCGAGGAACGAGCGAGAGGGGTTCCGCGTTCGGCTTTCACGGCGTCGCCCCATTCCGGTCAATATGCCACTCGCGCAGAACCGGACCGGCCCCGCTGACGACCCGCAAATGGAACCGGCCTGCGGGCAGCATCAGCGACGGCAGCGGGTTCAGGCCCGGCTTGATCTCCACCTGGTCTACGGGAATAGCCGACGCGGCAGGCTCGTTCTCGTAAAATGCCTGAACCAGTGCCGACGTGTTCGCGGGAATGCCTAAATCTCCCGGCAGCGCATACGCCTGGCGCGTGCCATTCAGACTTAGCCACGTTGGACGCCCAAACTCATACTGAACACGCGGGTGGAAAACAATCAGGTCGTAGGCAGATGGGTCGTCCGGTCTCACGAAATAGTGTCCTGCCTTGTTTCTTAGGATAATGGGGGCTTCTTGAAGCAGATTGTCCGCGATAGCTGCCTGGTAATAACCGCTTTCACGCGCCGGGGTGCTATGCTCCATCATACTGGTTTGATCAACAGAGAATGGCACAATCTTGTTGATGCGCTGGAACCAGAGCGCCATCATTGTCGCTTCCCCAGAGGCGGTTTGAGACGCCATGGCTCCCGGCGTGAAATCCATGGTGAACGTCGACTTGGCGATGTGAGCATAGCCGGCATGAACCAGCACTTTGGCCTTAGGGTCGTTCTTGAAGATGCGGTTGTAGAGGTTTTGCGCTTCGCCGCGCTCCCGCTGGTTTTGGGCGGCAACGGGGTTCGAGAGTCGCGTCCCTTCGTATTCGTAAGGGATGATTTTGTAGCCTATTCTGATAGCTGTGCGAACAAGATCACCAAAGACAGGCTCATCGGTGTAGTAGCCGGTATTCCGAGTCGGATACCCGCGTTTTTTAAGATCGGTGTCTCTTGCCGTTAATGTCTCAGCGGCGAAGTAGCGGAAGCCTCTGGCGTAGAGGCCGCGCAGCAGGGACAGCGTGAACGCGCGGTCCATCGGAACATGGTGCGCTTCGTTGATAAAGATCGCCTGATGGTCAGACGCCGCCGCCAGAACGGCCTGCCGGGCGTCTACCGCCGTGTAGCCGTTCAGCAGAACTTCGTCCTGAGCGATAGTTTCTTTTGACGCCGGAGCATGGTCAAGTGTTTCCGCATCAAAATCAGCAATCGCCTCGGCATCATTGCCGACAAACGACTCATTCGTGCCAAGCGTTTGCAGATAATCGTTTCCCCACATCGGCGAGGCTGTATAAGAGGCACGAAGCGGGCGTAGGATTAGCAGCGGCGTGAGGTAATTGCCGTCGGACTTCGGGACAAGCGTGTAGGGATTAGCCAAAGCGGGCGCAGAGGCAGATGCGACGAGAGGCACCTGCTGGGCAGAGGCGGAAGAAGTAAAAGCGAGCCTGGCACAGCAGAGAGACGCGAGCAGGAGAGACGACAGGGATTTGTTCAATAAGTGTGGCTTTCTGAAACCCACCCCGGCACAAGTGCCTTCCCCTCCCGAAACGGAAAGGGTAGGAGATGACGGCGAGAGGCTGATGGGAGTGCTTCTTTCTGAAACTCTGGCCCTTCCCGTTTC
>JAABUO010000536.1_pt1 | contig 70482 bp, 60 predicted proteins | sample 5559291 | NCBI WGS metagenome assembly JAABUO01 (sample SAMN10711878, study PRJNA513372) | rock metagenome | isolation source: Antarctica rocks | place: Antarctica: Victoria Land, Finger Mt sud | reverse complement strand
CGCTGCATCACGCGGTCTGGCAGGCATTGGCGGCGGTCGGCCAGAGCTTGAAAATCCAGTTCCAGCCGTTCCGAGCCGCTCAGACAACCACTCAAAATGGTTTAAACTAATTCTGAATGACTACTTACCCGTCGGACCTTTAACCACCAAATTCTGCGACTCTCCTGCACCTAGGGTAGGTAACCAAACGTCCATCCGTTGCTGCTGCCCTGGGGGAACCATCCCACCGTCAACGTCCACAGGCCGACCGTCATAGGCGATGTAAGGTATATGGACCGAAACCGGGATGGGGTAGTTGTTCCGCACATAAAGACCGGTGCCCAATTGGCAGCCACTGAGCATCGTAGCGAGGAGCAGAACCACGCCCGCGATCCATGTTTGTCGTATCGTCTGAGTCTTCATGTCTTTTCGGGAAGATCATACTTGGCGTTGGCTCGAACCGACCCCCCTCTGCCAAAGAGCGGCCCATCAGGAATCAGCCCCTCAAAGCGTCACCGCCTGGTACTCGTTCTCGCAGGGTACGCCGTCCGTCAGCAGTAGGGTCTTGGTGTCTAGGTCCATGATGACCGAAGTGACCGTGATGTAATGATGTTCCGGCGGCTCCAGGCCCTCGGCGGCGTGGCGACAGATGCCGTAGGGGTAACGGAGGTGGTCGCGCAGGTCGGTCTGGATGTCCCCCACAGCGATCTTTTGCCGTGCCCCTAGCAGCTCGCCCATGCGGGAGCGGCGACCGATGGAGAAGGGGCGCTTGGGGTTCGGCGGCTCGGCGACGCCGATCTCTTCGGGGGCGGTGAAGTTGTTGGTGTGGACGAGGCAGCCGCCCTCGCAGCCGAGCAGCCGCAGCTTGTCCGGCGCGGCCTCGATGTCCACCACGCGGTCCGGCGTCTGGGCGATGAGAAAGTTGGTGGAGCAAGCGCGGCTTTCGCCGGTCACGACCTGGACGGCGGCGTCGAAGTCCCGCGTCCGCAGAATCTCGTAGCAGCGGACGTGGAACGGCTTGGCGAGGGTGGACCAGTCATCGTCCGTGCTGGTCATGCCGTTGATCGCCAGCCCCAGCCCCGCGCTGTTGAGGCCGATCTTGCCGCCGACGATGCCCGCCTCGGTGAAGGCCAGCGTTTGCAGGCCATCCGCCTCGGTCGTGTGCAGGACCGCGCCCTGCACCTGGGGTATCCAGTCCCAATTCTGGCCGACCAGCAGGCGCCCGCTGGCCGACGCTTCCGGCAGCACGGCAAAGGCGGTGCAGCCGTCCACGTCCTCGCTCATGGCGTTTTTGCCGAACTGGTAGTACAAAATCTCGTAGCGCACCTGCAAGGCGGCGATGTCGTCGGGCGCAAAGCCCGACCCTGCGGCCACGCCGCGCATCCCGTCAAAGTAGTCCCGGTTCTGCTCCTCAATGGCCTTCGCGTAGCGCCGCGCCCGGTCCAGGACTTCGGGGCGGGCCAGCCCCGTTTCCCGCTCAAAGCGGGCGAAATAAACGTCTAAATTATGGGCGATGCGGTCCTTCAGGGCCTGTCCGTGCTGGACGCCCTGCTCATAGGCCGTCCCCGCCAGATGCACGATCGGCAGTGTCATTCGATTTCTTCTTTCTGTTCTGCAAAGCATGGAGAGGCGTTCCCGGCACTGGAAGTGCCGGGCTACTGTGAATGAAAGTCGCTCCGCGACTCCAGACTGGCTCACGGTCGCTGTTCCTCAGTCGCGGAGCGACTTCCATTCGGGAGTAGACCGGCACTTCCAGTGCCGGGAAACGTCTCTTTCAGCACCTTCACCATATCCAGCCACGCGGGCTGCCGGATGAAGCCCAGCCGCTCGTTGATGCCGAGCATCCCCCGGTTGTTCGCCTCGTTCCAGGTCTTGATGAGAGGATACCCGTTTTGCTTCGCCCAGGCGATGGCCCTGACCTTCAAGGCCAGCGCGATCCCCTGACGCCGGTAGGCGCGCTTCACGCCGGTCAGTCCCGTCACCAAGTCGTCGCCCCCGCTTGCCTTCAGCATCGTGACGCCGACATACTCCTCGCCTTTGACCGCGAACAGATAAGCGTCGCGCAGCAGACCGGGGTTCTGGATACGCGCCGCCATCCATACGGCCTTCTCCACTCGGGTGCGCGGCTCGGCGGAGGGCACATCGGCGCTCAGTTCCTCCCCCATCTCGTAATGCTTCTGCCAATGCCCCGGCGTGTCTTCCAGTTCCCGCAGCGTCTTGAACTCAACGCCGAGCGCCCGCACCCGCGCCTCGGCGTCCGCAAATGGGACAGGGTCAAACGCGGCCACATCCAGCCGCGACTCGAAGGAGCGCATGTCCTCGGCAAAGCCCCGCTCTTGCAGGAACCGGACGCTCCGCGTCCTGTCCTCGCGTGTCCGCGCCCTGACGGAAAGAGGGTCAAAGGGCGTCAGCGCCGACAGCACCTGGTCATACAGCGCCCTGCCCAGCCCCATACCCTGACAGTCCGGCTGGACGATGACGTTGATGTGGAACCGGCGCGGGTGGTAGGCGCTGGACCGCTGGCCGTACTCGCCGTACCCGACCGGCTGCCCTTCCCGCTCGGCGAGCCAGCGCGCGTGCAGGCACTTGGGGTCCCGGCGTGTGTCCCCGAACTCCTTCTCCTCAGCGGACGCAGGGTAGTCGGGGAACGTTGCACTCGCGATGCGGGCGAGGGTGGGGTAGTCTTCGGGGGTGAACGGTCGGATCAAGGCTGTGCCGCCTCCTAATGTCTGCGGTTCGGCAGAAAGTGATCTGGGGCATAGTGCGGCTTTGGCACGAACGGCGACTGGTAGAACACGCCGGGGTCCGTCTCGCGCAGGAAACGCCGCCAGTAGGGCGTCTCTCCGGCGCGCTCACGAAAGCGATTACCAAAGTTCTCCGTGTGCCGGTAGTCCGGTCCGTATTCATCGTTCCGCCACAGCGCGAGCGCGCGATGGAAGCCGAGGCCGTACCGGGAGTGGCGTGACCGCAGCCGCACGAACGCGCGACGGCGCAGGTAATACTTTTTCATAGGCTGGTTCCGTCCGCCTGTTCCACGCGCTGCCGGGAAATCCCTGCCAGGGGGTGAAAAGAAGCGCCTGACCCATTAATGAGGCGCTTTAGGCTCCCGCGCCAGCGTGATTGTCTGGTGCGTGTCGGGCCGCGTCAACGTCAGCGTGTCGCCGATGAGCTGATACGGGAACGCCGTTTCCATCGGGTTGACGAGCGGCATGACCTTCTGTTCGCCGCCGAGGACGATGACGCGGGCCGTCGTCCGCTCGGTCAGGACGCCGTTCCAGGCCGTCCACGTCCCCTGTGCCGTCATCGCGCCCTGCGGCAGTGTGAGTGTCAGCGACTGCGTGCCGTCGGCCCGTATCTCCCACACCGACGGGATCGTGACATTCCCTGCCGCCATTGTTCCCTGCCAGTGACCCACGAGGGGCTGTGCGGGAGGGGCGGGCTTCGCGCAGCCGGCCGATAGGATGCTCAAAAGCGCGACCGGCAGGGCGGCGCGGCGGCGAACGGGTCGCAGTTGAGTCAACACGGTCATGTTCGCCTCCCTGTTCGACGCCGGGACGTGATTTCCTGCATACCCGCCGCGATTCGGGGTATAAGGACGGCGACAGGAGGCCCGTATGCCAAGATTACCGTTCGCCCCTCGCGCCTTGAAGGCGGTTCCCAGACAGGTCGGCGGCGCGATGCGTTTGTGGACGCTCTTCAAGTCGCTGCGTGTTCAGGACATCGCCGAAGCCGCCGAGCGCCCGTTCCACATTGCCCTCATCGGGACCGAGGACCACGCCCGCCTGCTGATGGCCCGCATCGCCCTGGAATCCTCCGCCCCGCGCGACCTGGGGCCGCAGGGACCGGCGGACATTACGCCCTGTGTTGCCTGGTATGCCGACCGGCGCCAGGCGCCGCCCGGCAGTCTGACGCTGGATGCCGGCGCCCTGACGGCGGACGAGGCAAGCCTGGCCGCCGCCCTGGCGCAGATCGCCGCCGAGCAGCCCGATCTGCGGATCGCCCTGGCCCGGCACGTCCCTGCCTTCCGCCCTGCGGTCGTCGCCTGCCTGATCGCGGAGGCGTCGAGGGACAACGCCAAGATCGCGCTCCTTTCCGCCCTGCCGGGGATCGTCCCCTTCACGGGCTTCCTGCTGCCCGCGACCGCCCTGGGGGACATGGTGCTCCTGACCAAGAACCAGGTCCTGCTGCTGCTGCGGATCGCCGCCGCTTACGGCAAGGACATGGACCTGCGTGCGCGGACGCGGGAGCTGCTGCCGGTGGTCGGCAGCGCCTTCGGCTGGCGCGCGGCGGCGCGCGAGTTGATCGGCCTGGTGCCGGGCGGGATCGGGATGGTCGTCAAGGGCTGCATCGCCTATGCCGGGACGTACACTGTGGGCAAGGCCGCCGCCGTGTATTACAGCACCGGCCAGACGCTGTCACCGTCCCGGCTGCGCCAGCTTTACAACGACGCCTTCAAAGACGCCGTAGCCCGCATCCGACCGCTCCTGCGCCGGGGCAAGACACGTCCGACGGTTGACAAATCCGCCGACGCGCGGGTATAATAACGCGCAAACTTTGGCAACAATCGCTCCTGAACACGACGTATAGGAAGCACTGGCCGTTTCGTGTGCCGAATGGGGTCTTGCCCCGGGGCTTCGGAACGGGCAGTGCTTCCGTGTTATGGCCCCATGCCATCGAACGACCATCGAACGAAAAAATAACCTCCCGCGCAAGGAGAATGACTGATTTGGGTGACATTGAAGAGATCGTGCTGACGCCCGCCGGCTACAAAGAACTGGCCGACGAACTAGAAGCCCTGCGCACTACGGAGCGGCGCGAGGTCGCCGAGCGCATCCGCGACGCCATCACTTATGGCGAGCTGACCGAGAACTCGGAATACGAGGACGCCAAGAACGCCCAGGCGTTCCTGGAAGGCCGCATCGAAGACCTGAAACACATCATGCAAATTGCCCGTCCGCTCGATTTGGAAGAGATTCCGACCGATCACGTCGGGCTTGGCTCCGTCGTCACGGTCAACGATGAGGAGGATGACTGGGAGTTCACGCTGGTTTCCCCCGTCGAGGCCAACCCCAACCGCGAAAAAATCAGCGACGAATCCCCCGTCGGCGAGGCCCTGCTGGGCAAAAAAGTCGGCGACGCCGTGACCGTCTCCACGCCCGCCGGCAAGACCAAGTACCAGATCGTTGCCATCCGCAAGTAGCTTGTAAGAACCTATCTCAAAGGCCATATTTGGCACTTTCGTCAGAGGCAAGCCCACACGAGTTTGCTGTTTTGAGATAGGTTCTTAGTCGGCAAATAATGGAAGTAACCAAGGTCGTCTGCAAGAAGCAGACAAGTTCTTGTGGTGTGGGGGAGAGATTCTTATGGGAGACTACCTAGAGCCTGTTATGGATTTTATTACAGCAGTGAATAGCATCTAATATAAATAAATATCAGTCTGCCTGATGACATCCCTCACCGGTGGTATGAGGTACGGAGCCACAGCGCAACATCTTAGGCTGTCCGGCATTTACAGGCCCTTCGGACGGTCTAAAGTGCATAACAGGCTCTAGATGTGTTGCAGGAGATCACAATGGCCTGCCCGGAGCCAATCCAAAAAGATGTTATCTTCAACATGGGTCTGGCTTTGATAGCTTACCCTATGCACAAGAAGCCCACGCCTCCCGAAGAGAGTAACCTACTGACAGCCTTAAATCAGGACGAAAGGCATCGAAATACGCGGCTGCGTGACCTTCCAGGATTTCCCAATCCAACGTGGCAAGATATAAAGCAAGCAATAGAGTCACACACTCAGCATGGTCTTGCCGAAAGCTTCCTTGTTGTCAGCCTGCTACATATGGTGGACGAAACATTCCGTCACCAGGCCGATGAGACGGAACATCGTCTGGGCATGGAACGTCATCGTGCTTTCGTAAGCATCATGGAGCAGAAGAAAGCAGCAGACTCACCAGAGAACGCTGGGCAGTGGGATCATTTGATGCAGCCTTCTATATCTGCTCTCAGCCAAGCGGACGACAGGTTATCGGAAACCCAAGAGGTGTTCAGGCTGTGGCGTTCTGTTGCAGGGGAGCGTCTAGCAATGGCCTACCCACTCGGCCATTGGGTAGACCTGTTAATACAGCGATACTAGACTAAGTAGTTGTGCATAAGTAACATAGGGTTTTCCTCAGCCCCGGAGGGGCTTTCTCCGAGTAGCTCGGCCTTGAATAGCCGGGACAGAACATCGGAGAACATATGCACAACTACTGAGCGACCGCAGGGCGGGGCTTGCCCCGCCCTTTTGCTTGCGGTTCATCATTCGATTGCAAAGGAGCGTCCCGCTTGTCCGAGGACACACAAAGCCAGAACACGCCGCCCACGGACGGCATTGACCCGATCCGTTGGCAGAAGCTTGACACCCTGCGGGCGGCAGGGCGGGACCCGTTCGCCGCCGAGCGGTTCGACGTTACCCACCACGCCGCCGAGATCGTCGCCGACTTCGACCGGTTGGACGGGCACACCGTCTTCCTCGCCGGGCGCGTCACTTCCCTGCGGCTGATGGGCAAGGCCGCCTTCCTGGACCTGACCGACGCGACCGGGCGCATCCAGCTTTACGTCCGCCGGGACGAGATCGGCGACGAGCTTTACGGCGACATCCAGCATCACCTCGATCTGGGCGACATCGCCGGCGTTTCGGGCTTCGTCTTCAAGACCAAGACCGGCGAGGTCTCGGTCCATGTCCGCGAGTGGACGCTGCTCGCCAAATCCCTGCGCCCGCTGCCGCTGGGCAAGGAGTACGAGACCGAGGCGGGCGAGGAGAAGCACGCGGGCGGCCTGCGGGACCCCGAACTGCGCTACCGGCAGCGGTCGGTGGACTTGCTGGTCAACCGGGAGGCGCGTGAGCGGCTGCTGGGCCGCATAAAGGTCACGCGGGCAATGCGTGACTATTTAGACAAGCACGATTATCTGGAAGTCGAGACGCCCGTGCTGCAAATGGTCGCGGGCGGCGCGGCGGCGCGGCCCTTTCTGACCCATCACAACGCCCTGGATTTAGAGCTGCATCTGCGTATCTCGCTGGAACTCTATCTGAAGCGGCTGGTCATCGGCGGCCTGGACCGGGTCTATGAGATCGGGCGGGTCTTCCGTAATGAGGGCATCTCGACGCGGCACAACCCTGAGTTCACGATGATGGAAGTGTACGCCGCCTATGCCAATCTGGACGACATGATGACCTTGGTGGAAGGGATGTGCCGGCACGTCTGCCGCGCCCTGCACGGGCGGGAGCAGTTTACTTATCAGGGGCAGGAGATTGACCTGGCCCCGAACTTCGCGCGCCTGCCCATGCTGGAGGGCATCCGGCGGAACGCCAGCGTTGACCCCGAAGAACTGGCGACCCTAGAATCGGCCCATGCCGTTCTGACGCGGCTCGGCCTGCCGACTGAGAACGAGCCGACCGTCGGCGGCATCATCGAGAAGCTGCATGAGAAATACACGCAGCCGACGCTGATCCAGCCGACGTTTATCACCGACTTCCCGACCGAGACGTCGCCGCTCGCCAAGAAGATGCCCGGCAATCCGGCCCTCACCCGACGCTTCGAGGTCTACATGGCCGGGGCGGAACTCGGCAACGCCTTCAGCGAGATCAACGACCCCCTGGACCAGCGCGAGCGGTTTTCCGCGCAGTCCGACCTGCGGGCGGGCGGCGACGCGGAGGCGCACCCGATGGACGAGGACTTCCTGCGCGCGATGGAGTACGGGATGCCGCCGACGGGCGGCTTCGGCAGCGGCGTGGACCGGCTCGCGCTGATCCTCACCGACGCGCCCTCCATCCGGGACGTCATCCTGTTCCCGCTCCTGCGCCCGGAGCGCGGGTAGCCAAAAGGGGCGAGGAACACGCTCACTATGGGCACCTCCGAACGAGATTGGGAGCGCGACGGCCAACGGCTGTCCGGGCTGCTGGCTGCCCTGGTCGTCTGCGCGGCCGGTCTGCTCCTATTCGCCTTGGTGGAGAACAGCCTCGCCGCGCGTGACCTGGATGCCGCCCGGCAGTGCGCGTTTTTGTCCGCCGACAGCCTCTGGATTTGGGGTGTCACGCAGCCGCAGCCGCCGCCCGCCCCAACCACCGGACCCGCGTCCGGGGCGCTGGTTCTTGTGCGGCCGCCGGACCTCGTGCTTCCCGCCGATCCCCTCTCGCCGGACGCTGTGCCCGGCCCCGCGCCGCTCGTGCCCCCGGCGCCGTCTTCGCTTCCCGTCCCCACCTCAACATTGCCTGGCGATGCACCTCCCTCCGGCGACTGGCAGAAGCTTTTCGCGGGGATGAGGATCGGGCATGACCATCTGCGCGCGCTTTATCCCCATGAAACGCGGGCGTTGAACACGGCTTGGGCCGGGTTCGAGCAATCCCTCCATCAGTACGGCCAGGTGACTTGGTCCGAGACGACCGCGCTGGGCGACGCCTGCCGCACCCTCGCCGGCCGTCTCCAGGCCCGCGCGGACGGACGCCGCCGTCTTTCCTGGATAGTGTCCGCGCTGGGGCTTGGCCCGTTGCTCGTCCTTTTCGCCTGCGCGTCGGTCTTGTTTCAGCGGCGCGTTCGGGACATATCTCGGACGGAGGCCGAGTTGGAGCAGCGGGATGCGCTGCTGGAGGCGACGGGGGAGGGGATTTATCAGGTGGACGCCGGGGGCCGCTGTACTTACATCAACCCGGCCGGCGCGGCCTTGCTGGGGTATCAGCCGAAGGAAATCTGGGGCAAGGAGATGGCCCAGCTTCTTGGTCGGAACCCGGAGGAGGATGCCGCGCCGTTCGAAGAAGGCCCGGTGCAGACCGTCCTGCGGACCGGCGAGATCGTCCGGCGCGAAGACGACCTATTGTGGCGGCGGGACGGCTCCTGCTTCCCCGCCGCAACGCTCGCTTCGCCGATCCTCACGGCGGGCGGCCTTCAAGGGGCGGTCGTGACCTTCTCGGACATCAGTGACCGCAAGGAGGCGGAGACGCTGCGTGATGACCTGACCGGAATGATCGTCCATGACCTGCGGACGCCGCTGACTTCGCTGCTGTCGGGCTTAGGAGCGCTCCGCTTCGTCGGAGGCCGCGAAGCCGCCGAGCAGGAAATCTTGGACAACGCCATCGGGGGCGGCGAGACGCTGCTGGGCATGATCAACGACCTGCTGGACATCAGCAAATGGGAGAGCGGATCGCTGGTCCTAGACAAACAGCCGCTCCATCCCGCCGACATGATCGAGTACGCCCTGGCGCAGACCGCTCCGCTCGCTCGGCGGAACGGTCTGCGGGTCGCCCGCCGCCTGCCCTCCGATCTGCCCCCCATCGAGGCCGACCGGGACCTGCTGCGCCGGGCGCTGACCAACCTGCTCGGCAACGCCGTCAAGTTCACCCCGCGCGGGGGCATCGTCACCGTCTCAGCCGCCTACGACCCGGCGGAAGGGGCCGTTGTCTTCGCGGTCGGCGACACGGGCGAGGGCATCCCCGCCCACCAGGTCCGGCGCATTTTCGACAAGTTCGGCCAGGTCGAAAGCCGCAAGGCGGGCCGCAAGATGTCCACGGGCCTGGGCCTGACCTTCTGCAAGCTGGTCGCCGAGGCGCACGGCGGGCGCATCTGGGTCGAAAGCAAGCTGGGCAAGGGCAGCCGGTTCCTGTTCACGATCCCGCTCAGTTGATTGAGTTGATGGCTGCGGGTCCCTCTCAGGCGGGCTGATCGGGCCGCAGGCCCAGGGCGAGCTGGCGGTAGTGCTCATCGGGGCGGGTCTGGATGCGCGTCACGTTTTCGGGCGTCAGGCAGCTCGCCGTGCCGCAGGAAAGCGCGCCGAGCAGGATGCGGGCGGCCTTGTCGCCCATCATGTGGATGTTATGCACTTCCTGGGCCGACTTGCCTACGGCGATGAAGCCGTGGTTTTGCAGATAGATGGTCTTGGGCGCGGCGCTGTGCGCCTGGATGTAGTCCTGCACCCCGTCGCGCAGGGCGCGGGCGAGGGGGATGCCGGGGTCGGTGTAGGGGACGCAGCACGGCGCGACGCCGCAGACGACGATCTCATCGGGGAACAGCCGCCCGCCGCCCTGGATGGCCGCCCAGCCCTCGCGCGAGCAGAGCAGGCCGTTGACGGACACGACATGAGTGTGCCCGATGAAGTCAATGCCGGGCAATGTCAGCAAAAACCCGTGCAGCAGGGTCTCGACGGACGGCATCCGGCCCTGGCCCCCGACGCAGGCGCTCAGGAGAAGGTCCTTGACTTCCGCGTCCGAATAGTCGCGCGTCTGATTCAGAGCCTCCAGGACGGGCGCAAACCGGACCCGGCTGACCTGTTCCCCCGTCAACGTCCGCAGCTCGGAGCCGCTGGCCTTGACGAGAAACGTCTCGTCATCTACGCGGGTGGACGTGTTGCCTTCGCCCAGGATAGCCCAGTCATGGATGGGGTCGCCCAGGTCGTGCGAGAGCTGGAGCAGTTCCTGAAGTTTGGCATCGAAGCTGGTATTGAGTGTGAAGTTGGTATTGGGTGTGGTGTCGCGGTTGGACATAATGGGTGTGGTGTCTCCTTATAATGGGCAGTGTGCCCCCGGCACTGGAAGTGCCGGTCTACTGTGGAATGAAAGTGCCTCCGGCACTGAAGCCATGCCCCGGACGCTTGTCCTCAGTCGCGGAGCGACTTTCACTCAGAGTAGCCCGGCACTTCCAGTGCCGGGGACGCTTAAACGAACGTCTCCGTCGGGAACGAGCGCCGGGCGAGGGCGCGCGCCTGTGCCCAGTCCGCGACCGCGCCGGACGCGACGAGTTGGGCGAGGACGTTCCCGATGGCGGTCGCCTCGGAAGGCCCGGCGATGACGGGGATGCCGCAGGCGTCTGCCGTGAGTTGGTTGAGCAGGTGGTTCTGCGAGCCGCCGCCGACGATGTGCAGGGCGTCGAACTTGGCGTCGAGCAAGTGCTCCAAACCGTCCAGCGCCTGACGGTAGGCGTGGGCCAGGCTGTCCAGGCAGCAGCGAATGAGCGCCCCAGCGTCTGAGGGCGCGGGCCGGCCCGCCTCGGCGCAGGCGGCGCGAATTTCCCCGGCCATGTCGGGCGGGGCCAGGAAGCGATGCGCGGTGGCGTCTACGAGGGGACCGCCGGGAGGCGCGGCTTCGGCCAGCGTGGTCAACTCGGCATACGAATAGTCGCGGCCTTCCGCCGCTTTGAGCGACCGGCGGCACTCCTGCACCAGCCACAGGCCCATGATGTTCTTGAGCAGCCGGACCGTGCCGCCGACGCCGAATTCGTTGCTGAAGCCCATCTCCCGCGCCCCCGTCGTCAGGTTCGGCGCGGGCAGCTCGACGCCCAAAAGTGACCACGTCCCGGACGACAGAAACGCCCAGCGCGTACCGGGCGCGGCGGGCGTGGCGGCGACCGCCGAGGCCGTGTCATGCGAGCCGGGCGCGTACACGGGGACGCCCCCTGCCGTCTCGCCGACGCGCGTTCCCGCCGGGACAAGCTCGCCGAGGAAGTGTGACGGCAGCCCTAATTTGGTCAGCAGCGACGGCTCCCACGACTGTGTGGTCGGGTTAAACAACTGCGTCGTGCTGGCCTCGGTCATCTCATTGGCGATGCTGCGGCCCCCCGTCAGTTGGTGGTGGAACAGGTCGGGCATCAGCAGCAGGTGCGCCGCCCGGTCCAGCAGGCCGGGGCGGCGCGCTTGCAGGGCGTGGAGCTGGTACAGGGTGTTGAAGGGCAGGAACTGCACGCCCGTCTTGGCCCAGATCTGGACGGGCGGCATTCGGGCATGAACGTCCGTCATGGCGGGCGGATGCCGTTCGTCGCGGTAATGGGTCGGCGCTTCGAGCAGCTTTCCCTGCGCGTCCAGCAGCCCGAAATCTACCCCCCAGGTGTCCACGCCGACCCCGTGCAGCGTCCCCGCCTGCGCCTGCGCGCGCCGGAGCAGGTTCTCGATCTCGCCGCCGATGCGCCCGATGTCCCACCGCCGGACGCCGTCCGGGCCGATGTCGTCCTGCCCCCGCCCCGTCGCGAACCGCCCCACTTCTTCCAGGGTCAGGCGCTCGCCGTCAAACGCCCCCAGAATGCCCCGCCCGCTCTCCGCGCCGAGATCAAAAGCCAGAAAATGCTGTTGCGCTGCCATAAAACTCTCCGTGCCCTTATTATAGCGCACCGGCGAGCCGCTGGCAAGGGGGCAACCACGGGAGAAGGCAACCATGGGAGAAGGGCAACCACGGGGGGTTGCCCCTACGCGCCCCGTTATCCGTAGGGGCAGGCCCCCGTGCCTGCCCTCCTTCCTCTCCTTGTTGCCCTCCTTCCTCTCCTTGTTGCCCTCCTTCCTCTCCTTGTTGCCCTCCGTCTGTCATCCCTAGGCGATTGTCCTGGGCGGCTACTCCGCCCAGAATATGTCCATTCGCAGCACCACCCGCGTCTGCCCGCCGGACAGGTTTAGGGCGAATCTCTCCTTGTCGCCGGGGCCTGTCTGCCTCCCCCAGATGTATGGCCGCAGCGGGACATAGGGGGCATAGATGATCGGGCCGCCCGGCTCCTGGCCGAAGGGCAGCCAAGCACCGTTCACATAGGCCGCGTTGATGCCGTGTTCCCGCGTTCGCAGATGGACTGAGACTGATCTCGGCGAGTCAACCGTCAGGGAGTAGATCGGGTGCGCCGAGAACTCCGGCGCCTGGGGACGCCCAAGCTCGTCAAAGCCCATGTCCGCCCACTCCCGGCGCCAGCGCACAGAAACAGTTCCCTCCGGCGTCCACGCCCGGAACGAGCCGCTCCCCCAGCCGATCTCGTCCCAGGCGTCCAGGTGCATTTGCACGACAGCGAAGCGCTGCCCCGCCTCCGTATGATAGGAAATCCGATGGGAGGTCAGGTCATGCGCGTAGAATGCCTCATTCTCCAAATGGAAGGGCCGGCGCAGCAGGCGCACATCTGCTTTGGCGATATAGCCATACTCAGGGCGGGAAATGTCGCCGAAGATGATCCGAAACGCCGTTCGGGTCCGGCCGAGGACGCCCGCTGTGAACCCCCGCCCGCAGTCCGTATACTCCGGGCTGTCGGGCCGGGGACCTTTCCGAATCAGCGCATTGTCACGGATGACGGTGACGGAGCGCGCGACGGCAAAGCGAGAATACCCCGGCTCGTACCTCGCCTGGGCTTGGACCGTTCCGCAGGCCAGGAACAGAGCCAAGCCCCTCGCCAATAACCAACTTCTCACCCCCACTTGTTTCCCCATTATGCTATAATCACGTCAGCGAAAGGAGGCCGACCATGCACGCGACATCCGTTCTGGAACCCGAAATCGAAGTGCGCCCTTTTGAAACCTGTTCCTTCCTTTGGGACGACCGCAATTACCTGCTGAGGCAGCCCGTGCAGATTTTGTCTGCCCGCCAGAACGGGCTTTGGGTCTTCGAGTGCCCGGCTTACGGTCTGTCCGCGTTTTCGGCCAGCCGCGAGGAGGCCCTGAGCCAGCTTCAGGAAGAGTTCGCCTTCCTGTACGATGGCCTGACGGATGAGTCTGACGAGGCCCTGACGCCGGACGCGCTTGCCCTGCGGGACCGGCTGCGCGCGGATGTCAAGCAGGCCCAGGTTCTCGCCTGATGCCCACCTATCGTACCCAGGATTTTGAGGCGGCTTTGGAACGGCTCGGCTTCCGGCGCGACAAGACGCACCACAACATGTTCTGGTACTACTAGGGCGACCGGAAGACGGCGCTCAGGACGCGCACCAGCCAGGGCGAAAAGGAGTTTGACGACTCCATGCTGAGTATGCGCCGCAAGCAGATCGGCAACCTCTCGAAGCCGCAGTTCCTGGAAATGCTGAACGGGCGGCTGACGCCGGAAGCGTACCTTCAGCATCTGCTGGACAACGGGATTATTCAAGTGGAGGAAGACCGGGAGGTATGATGGCCTCTCGGTTTTCCGGCACTTCAGAGTGTTGTATCGGAAGCGCCGGCACGAGCGATGAGACAGAACAACGAAATGTAAATTCCTGCTCCATACAAAGCCGCCAACACTCCAACAAACATGGCGAAGCCCGCATATTTAAGAGGCGTTGGCTTCTGCTTCAGAGTCCGCCAGTGCGCTCTTGCGACTTCCAGCCAGTAGGGGATTGCTAGAACCCATAGTGCCACATCAAACAGAGCGAGGCCGATGTTGGACAGGAGCGACTCTGAAAAATCTTTGTGACCGAGGCCCGCGCCCAGGCCGATAAAGAAGGCCAGGAACGTGATGAAGAGGACGCTTGCAGCCGCCAGGCAGCCCTTTTTTTGTCTCCGTGGGGGAGGCGTCTCACTTGTTTCCGTCTGGTATTTAGGCGGTGGAGGCCAGACTTGTCCTTCTCTTTTCACTCAACCTCCCGCCCCGTTAGATCGGGAACGTCCGATAGCCTGCGTGGCCCGTCGCCAGGAAATACAGGGACCAGAGGGCGGAAATGCCGTAGTCGCCCAGGACGAGGCCGATGAAGAAAGGCAGGGCGCTCCGGTACATCTTGACGCCGCCGTAGCGCAGGATCAGCGTCTTGGCGAGCCAGCCCAAAAGCACCGGGAACCAGATCCAGGTCATCGTGTCCGTGCTGCCCACGGCGTAGCCGATGGGGTGCAGCGGCCACCAGGTGAAGCGCGTCCGCAGGAAGCCCAGGACGGTGACGACGAACAGGCCGGCCAGGGCGGCGCTGATGCGCGCGCTGTCGGCTTGTTTGGGCGCGTTCAGCCAGCCTTGCAGCTCGTCGAACCCGTAATGGCCCTGCCCCGTCCGCCAATCGTTGACGTGGGCGGAAGCCGCGCCGTAATGGTAGTAGATGCCCAGGCACGAGACCCAGGCGGCCAGGCAGCCGACCAGGATCGCCACGAAGATGGCCGCCGTCAGATGCCGGGGGTTCATCGGGCGGGGCAGGGTCGAGTCCGAAATCTTCATGGCCTCGATCTCGGCGGGCTGCGCCAGGCACCGCCAGTCCGAGTCGAACCAGCGGACGAACGAGAACGCCGTCAGCTCCTGCGGCGAGAACGCCTGAGTCCCCGCGAAATGGACCATGTTCCCATGAGTGAGGTTGTACGGCGCCTGGCCCCAGGGCAGGCCGGCCTCGGCGCGGATGCGGGTGAAGGTCAGGGCCAGCAGCAGCAGCCCCGTCCAGAAGACGAGCGACACCCACAGCGACAGGCCCAGGGCGACGCCGAAGCCGACGAGGAGGAGGGACGAGACGAACAGGCCGACGTAGGCTGCCCGGTAGGACATCGGCTCGCCTGAATCGTCTACATCTGTTGCCCCCCGGAAGGCCTTGCGCCAGGCTTCGAGGAGCTGCGGGCGGGCCAGGAACAACGAATACAGGGCCAGACCGACGAACGCCCCGACGCCCTGCTCGGCGATGTAGGGCATGTTCGCCAGGGTCGGCCCCGCGCCCGGATCGCGGAAGCCGAACGAGGTCGCGGCGACGTTCTGCATCTTGGTGAACAGGTAAAAGAACCAGCAGGAGAACGACACGTCCAGCGACAGCAGGTAGGTCAGGCCGATGACCAGCGGGTAAAACGCCATCGTCGTGTACCCGATGGCGTTCCACGGCGGCGTCTTGATGCCCTGCTCCAGTTGCAGGCCGAACTCGGGCTTGATGGGGATGTAGGGGAAGGTCGGGATCAGCGTGAAGTGGATCGCCGCCAGGCTTTCCAGCACGACCGGCAGGCCGACCCCCAGCCACAGCAGGCGGTTCGTCCAAAGCGGGTTAGAACCGCCGTCGCGCGTGATCTCCAGGGGAATCTGGACGATAGGGAAGATCAGCCGCTCCCGGTCCACCCACTGCCGCCGCAGCAGGGCCGCGATGCAGTAAAAGCAGAACAGCAGGGTGAAGATGAACCCCGTCCAGACCGCGACCGGCCCCGCCCAGGCCAGCAAATGCTCCGGCGTGAACAGCGTCGTCTGCCCCTTATAGTAGTCTTTGGCGACGCTCGCATCGGGGACGGCCCAGGGACGGATGAAGTGGTGCCAGTTCTCCCACTTGTTTTCCTTGGTGGCGAAGTATTTCCAGCCGACCAGGGCCGGCGTCAGGAACTGCATCATGCCGATGCCGCCGATGTAAATGGCGACCGTGTTCATGGTGTAAATGAACATGAGTTCGGCCTGGGACAGCGCCATCTTGGGCCGGAACTTCTTGATACCCAGGTTGATCCCGATCAGGACGAGCAGAGCGAACAGGACGGCCATCGGCAGCGACATCGCCGCCAGGTCCGGCCCCGCCGCGACGATCTCGGTGTATTCGAGCCAGAAGTCGAGCAGGGGGATCAGCAGCAGGCCGATGATCCAGGCGCGCGGCGTGATGCCGCTCCAGCGGGCCGCCTGCGGCGAGGGCGGTGCGGCGGAAGGGGGGCGTTTTTGTGTCAGGGACATAAGGCTTCCGAGGTTCCAGGGCGCGGCGTTGTGATTGTAGCCAATAGTAACATACGGGCCTCGGGTTGTCAACCGTTCGCCGCACGAGAAAGCCGCTGCATTCCCGATGCAGCGGCTTTTTTCTTGTCCGTCAGTTATCGTCCTTTAAGCGCAGGGATGGTTCGCCTCAAGGACGCTTGCGGGGAGCAAAATGCGCTTCCTCTGAAGCCGCTTTTCAGCAAGCTGCGTGTACTCTTCCGATTGGTCGGCGATAATCGCGGTACGGCCCATCTTCAGGGCGGCTTCCCCCGTCGTTCCCGAACCGCTCATGGGGTCGAACAGCAGATCGCCTTCCTTCGTCGTCATCAAAAACAGCTTCTCGAAGACGCCCAAAGGCTTTTGTGCGGGGTGGCCTGTTTGTTCCTTCTTCCCAACGAAACCCACGAGCAGCGCCTGCTCGATGACATCGGGCGGGCAGGGCAAAGTCTCTTCAATGACGCTGGTTGGCCCCGGCATATACCTCAGTTTCCCCTGCGCTTGCAGCCCTTTTTGAGCCTCATTGAGAAAATGCTCTGGATAAAGCGCGGCACCCGGCTGCGCCAGATGCAGGCAGGCGTTCTGACTGGACCGCCATCCCCGAATCACGGAGGGATTGTTTTTGTAGTACCAGGTGAGCCAGGTGACCAGTTCTAGGGGCGGCGGGATGTCGTCAATGAAGCGGGCCACGATCTCCGGGAAGCCCCAAAAAAAGACATGGGTGGAAATATTGCCCGACAGAGACAGCAGATTGAGGATATAGCTCTTGTAATCCTCGCGGACGCCGCCGACGCCCTTGTTGTACCACGGGTCAATGATCGTCGCCTTCGGCTGGAAGGACACCGTTGTCATCAGCTTCAAGCTATCCTCGACGTCCATCGGCGGCAGGATGGCTACGCCGTCTGCGGCCAGAGCCGCTTGGATTATTCCTCTAGCTTCGGTGAGGGCCTCCGGGACTTCGGTTTCTTTCAACAAAGGGCGTTCGGCAATCATGGTTAAGTTTTCCCTCTTGTGACCGTTCCGTCCTCGTTCAAAGTGTACCCAAAGTGCTCAAGCAAGAACTGGAACACGATCATTTTATCTGCTCCAGGAGCCGCCTGTACCACGGCGTACACGTTCAATTTGCCGGTGCTGTTGTCCCAGTAGTTCTTCTTCACGACTTGATGACGGCCACACAGAGCCTGCCATTGTGTCGGGTCATTGGGATCGGCGTTCGGATCAACGGAATGCGGCCGTTTGTGGTCCGCAGTTAGTTTTACTCGTCCGCCGCCGACGGGATCAACCTCACCGTCCCGCAACCCACAGGTTTGGCCGCCTTCGTTCCATTCGCACTGATAATCGGCACGTTCCAAGACGGCAAGCCAGGTTTTGTCGTTCGGCTTGACACGTTTCGCGGCGCCGGAACGCTTGTCGGGGAACGGCATCACATATTCTTGCACGTTGAGATAGCCTCTGTTCCTGCGTGACAGGATCGTGTAGCCGTCATCCGTGCGTAGCTCCGAAAGCCGTTGATGCCAGTTTTCTGGGATTTTGCCCGTCTTGGGGTCTTTGGCAGCCTCTTGAATCTGTTCCCGATCCAGTATCTTGCCGAGATTATCCAGAAACAGAGCCTCGATACGCTTCTTGACGCTCCCTTGGGGATAAGGTCCCTTGAACTCGCCGTAGACCTTTTCGCTGCTCAATGCTGCCTCTTTATGTGCGGGGAGCCGCGCCGGAGGGTGAGGACGGTCAGTTCGGGGCGTGCCCCGAAGCGCAGGGACAGGCCGCTGACGCCGATGCCGCGCGTGACGTAGAGCTGGGTGCGGCCGGGGCGGATGCCGATGGCGCGGCGCAGACGGCCCCGGCTGTAGTAGCCGTCGCTCATGCGGCGGCCCAGCAGGGAATGGGTGTAGGGGGCGCCGAAAAAAGGCAGGCGGACCTGGCCGCCGTGGGTGTGCCCGGCCAGGACGACGTCCACGCCGCGCACGACGGCCTCGGCGATGCCGTCAGGGGAGTGCATCAGGAGCAGGGTGAACAGGTCGGGCGGGACGCCAGCCAGCGCTTCGTCCAGGCGGTCCTTGTCGTTGACGGGGTCGTCCACGCCGGCCAGGACGATCTGGCTGCCGCCGCGCGTCAGCCGAACGTGGCGGTTCAGCAGGGGCGTGATGCCGTGCTCGGCCAGCGTCCGGGAGAAGGCGTAGGGCCGGACGCCGTTCTTATGCTCCGAATTGCCGAAGATGGCATACGCGCCGTCGCGGGACTGGAACGCCTGGGCAAGCTGGAGGAACGGTTCTGTTCCATCGGGAGTATGGATTAGGTCGCCGGTGACGGCGACGAGGTCCACGGGCGGCAGGGCGCGGATGAGGGTTTCCAAAAGGCGCTCGCGCCGGCCCATCTGCCGCATGTGCAGGTCGGAGACCTGGAGGACGCGGTAGCCCTCGAAGGCTTCGGGCAGGCGGGGGGCGAACAGATCGAGGTGGACCGTCTCGATGAGGTACGGCTCGACGCCGACCGAATAGGCCAGCAGTCCCCCTGCAAGACTCAGGGCTGTCGCCCCAGCCAGCGCGCCCAGGGTCGGGGGTGGCAGGCGGCTCATGGCAGGATCTTTCGGACGTTGCCCGTCGTGTCTGCGAGCTTGCGGGCGATGCAGACGACGGTGACGCCGAAGGGCAGGTTCCGCCGGTGGACCAGCCGCGTTTCCCACTGCGAGAGGGCCAGCAAGGCGGCATTGACCGGGGCGGAGAAGTGGATCAGGTTGGCATTTTTCTCACCGTCCGCGCGTTGTTTCGGAAGCAGGTTGCTGACCTGACGGAACATCCAAATGGCTGGGAACAGAGTAGTGACCGTGTAAGAAACCTTATCCACGGTCAGCCCGACGCGCTGGAAGAGGTCCTTGAGGCGCGGCACGGTGTAGCGTCGGTGGTGGTGCAGGGCCTCGTCGTGCTCGCTCCACAGGGACGAGAAGGCGGGGACGGTGACGAGCAGCCGGCCGCCGGGCCTCAAAACGCGAAAGATCTCGCAGGAGGCGGCCTTGTCGTCGTCAATGTGCTCGACGATGTCCATCGCCGTGACCACATCGAACGAGGCATCGGCAAAGGGCAGGCGGCGGACGTCGGCGCGGGCGAGGTTCGCGCCGACGCCGCGCGTGACGCAGAACTGCAAGGCTTCGGGGGAAAAGTCCGCGCCGACGACAGGGCCGAAGGGGGCCAGCTCGTCCAGCATCGCCCCGGTCCCGCAGCCGATGTCTAAGATGTGCAGACGACCGTCACGGGGGTAATATGTCTGGAGCAGACTGGTGATCAGATGGCGGCGGGCGACGAACCACCAGTAGCGGTCCTCGAAGCGGTACATCCGCTCGTATTCTTCATGTTTCATGCAGGCTTTATCACGACTCGGGGTGAGCGGTCGGGGCGGGCGAAGTGATCTTACCCGTTTTTTTTAGCTGCCGGTGCATCCAGCGGATCAGAGACAGGTCGCGAACCATTTTCAGGCCGTCGCGGACCATGTTGACTTTGGAGCCTGCTTTGTGCGACCAGCGGATCGGCACTTCGGCAATAGCGTACCCTAATCGGCGGGCGACATAAAGCGCCTCGCTGTCGAAGGCGAACCCGTCCAGCCGGCACTGAGAAAAGACATTCGTCGCGGCCTCGGCGGTAAAGACTTTAAACCCGCACTGCGTATCGGCGATGCCGGGAACAGCGAGTAGCTGCACGGCCTTGTTGAAGCTCCGGCCCAGCCATTCCCGATACCAGGGCTGATGCACGAGCAGGTGGGACTTCCGCAGCGGGCGTGAGCCGATCCCGATGGGCGTTCTCTCGCGCGCCATCGCCGCCAGCACGACTTCATACTCCTCCGCGGGCGTCGCCAGGTCGGCGTCGCAGAACAAGCGCAGGTCGCCGCCCGCGCGCAGCATGCCGTAGCGCACGGCATATCCCTTGCCCCGGTTGCCGCCGTAGCTCAGGCATTGGATCGAGAATTCGGGGTGCTGCCGCGCGAAATCTTCGACGAGTTGGGCAGTGCCGTCCGTGCTGCCATCATCCACGACCAGCAGGTCGAACGGCTCCATGCGGGCGGCGAAATAGTCTGCCGTCGCGCGCAGGGTCATCGGCAGGCGCTGCGCTTCGTTGTAGGCGGGTATAATCACGGAGACGGACATTATCCACCATTATAGGCCGCAGACGGGCCGAATGTCAAGGGAGAGGCCGCCCCCAACCCCCAATAATGGGGGAGTAGGAATGGAAGGGCCTGTCTTCTCTTACTCCCCCATTATTGGGGGCTGGGGGGTGAAGCATATGCGTCAGGCAGTTCAGTTCGGCGCGGGCAAGATCGGGCGTGGTTTTCTCGGCCAGTTATTGTTTGAGGGCGGCTGCCAAACGACGTTCGTGGATGCCGACACCCTTCTCGTGGATGCCCTGAACGCGCGCGGCGCTTACCCGCTGCGTCTAGTGTCCGACGTGGAAACGGAAACCCTGCGGATCGGCAGCCTGCGCGCGCTGGACGCGCGGCGGGATGGGGACGCGGTGGCGCAGGCCGTGGTCCAGGCCGGCCTGGTGAGCGTCGCTGTCGGCGCGAACGTGCTGCCCCATGTCGCCCCGGCCCTGGCCACCGGCCTAAACGCCCGCGCGGCGGCAGGCGGCGGCCCGCTCGACATCCTGCTGTGCGAGAACCAGTGGCACGCGGCTTCTTTGATGCGCGATCTGCTCGCCCCGCACCTCGCGCCGGAAGCGTTGGAGTATTTCGAGACGCAGGTCGGTCTGGTCGAGACCGTCATCGGCCGCATGGTCCCGATGACGACCGACCAGCAGCGTACCGAAGACTCGCTGCTGATTGTCGCCGAGCCGTACAAAGAACTGCCAATCGCGCGGGCGATGCTGCGGGGCGAGCCGCCCCCCCTGCCGGGCCTGATCCTGGCGGACCATTTCGAGGCGTATGAGGCCCGAAAGCTGTACCTGCACAACATGAGCCACGCGGCGCTGGCGTACCTGGGCTACCAGCAGGGCCATAAGTTTATCTGGCAGTGTGCTGCTGATGCAGACGTTTTAGATACTTGCCGTCAGGCGCTGGCGGAGGTCATCCCGGCTCTTGCCGCTGAGTACGTCCTGTCGCCGCGCGACCTCACGGCGTTCGCGGACGACCTGTTGGGCCGATTCGCGAACAAAGCTTTGGGCGACACCGTCGCCCGCGTTGCCGCCGACCCCCTGCGTAAGCTGCGGCCCGAAGACCGATTGGTCGGCGCGGCCAATCTGTGCCTGAAGCACGGCATCATGCCTACTGGGCTTGCGAGGATCATCTGGTTCGCGTTTGCCTCTGCGGGCTACGCGGATGCGAACCCACAGGCGCTTACAGCGCCGAGATGGGCGCTCGGGGAGGAAGCCGCCCTGGCCGCTGTTGCCGGCCTGCCATCCGGCTCCGTGCTCTCTCAAATGGTCCTTAGTCACGGCCGGAAGCACCTCTGGATGGGGCCGGCGCCTCCACAGTTTTGAGTTCGCCGCAGTAGAAAGACAACATACCATGCCCCTCAACAGCCGCGCCGTGATGCTGGCGCTGGCCGAAAACGAGACCGTCAAGCGCACGCTGGTCCAGAATGGGATGTCCAAAGGCATCGTCCAGCGGTTCGTCGCGGGCGAAACGCTGGAAGACGCCCTCGCCACGGCCTGCCGCTTGCAGGAGACAGGAATCGGCACGGCTTTGGACCTGCTCGGCGAGAACGTCGCGACGGAAGCGGAAGCGGGGGAGGCTGCCGATGCTTACGTCCGCGCGCTGGACGCCGTCGCCGAGGCTGGTCTGCCCTACCCGTACATCAGCATCAAGCTGACCGCGCTGGGGCTGGATCTGGGGGACGACCTAGCCGCGAAAAACCTGCGGCGCATCCTGACGGCGGGGCGGGCGCACCCGGACGCCTTTGTCCGGGTGGACATGGAAGGCTCGGCGTACACGCAGCGGACTCTGGACCTCGTGCGGGCGGCGCAGGGGGAATTCCGCAGCGTCGGGACCGTCCTGCAATCCGCCCTGCGGCGCACCGACGCGGACTTGGCGACGCTGATCGCCGAGGGTATCCCGGTTCGCCTGGTCAAAGGCGCCTATGCCGAGCCGCCCGCCGTGGCGTTCCCGGACAAGGCGGATGTGGACGCGGCTTACATCCGGCAGATGCGCGAGCTGCTACGGCACGGCAGGCATCCGGCCATCGCCACCCATGACGAGGCCATTCTGCACGAGGCCAAGCGCTTTGTGCGCGAGAACCGGGTGGACAACGACCGCTACGAGTTCCAGATGCTGCTGGGCGTCCGGCGTGACTTGCAGGAGACGCTGGCCCAGGAAGGTTACCACGTCCGCGCCTACGTCCCCTTCGGCGCGTCCTGGTATCCGTACTTCATGCGCCGGCTGGCCGAGCGGCCCGCGAACGTCGCCTTTATCCTGCGGAACCTGCTGAAATGACCTCGGATTATGTGGACAACTGGGACGGCCTGCCGCTCGCCGTGCAAAACGCGCTCCTGCCGATCCTCGCCCGCTTCGACGAGGCGGCGGACCTGCTGTTCGACCGGCGGCTCAACCTGTCGTTCGAGGCCGCCGTCAAGGAACTCTCCATTCCGGGCATCGTTGCGCTGACCCAGGGCCTGCGCGAACTGCGCGAACTGCTGCAGGCGCGGGTGTCGGTAGAAGATGCGGCGCAGGGCAGGCTGCTGTTCGACGGCGCTTTGCCGCTGACGGCGTATGACCTGCCGCTGTACACGCCGCCGGTTTATCTGTCGCAGCTCGCGCAGTACATGGATAGCCAGAACGTGCGTGTCTGGAAGGGCAGCACGGCGGTGGAAATCGTGGACGCGCTCCTAATCATGGCCCGTTACGTTCGCCCCGACATTGAGACGGCGCGTGTGCTGATCGCTGCTCTGCACGACATGGTGTATTTGTACCCGGAGACGCTGGGGAAGGTGGAGGCGACAGCGGCGGAGTGGCCGAACGCGGGTCGTATCGCGGGACTGGCGGCGGGGCTGGCGCGGAAAAGCACCCGGCCCTGAAGGGCCGGGCTACTCCCAGTGAAAGTCGCTCCGGGACTGAGGAGAGGGCGCGATGAAGCAGAGGGCGCGATGAATCGCGCCCCTACATTGGCTTATCTTCAGTGCCGGAGGCACTTCCATTCCAGAGTACCCCGGCCCTTCGGGGCTGGGCATTTTGTTACCGCCCGCGCCGCGCCGGCCCGCGCCGACCACTGGACATCGCGCCGCCGTCCCAGCCGCCGCCATACGTCCGGCCGCTGCCCTGCGACCGCCGAACCTGCTGGCGCGCGCCCTGGCGGTTCTCGTTCGGGTCTACGGGATTCGGGTCCAGGCGCTGGCCGACCAGCTTCTCGATGGCCCGAAGCTGCGGCGTGTCGCCGTGCGTCACGAATGTCAGCGCCTTGCCCGACCGGCCCGCGCGGCCCGTCCGGCCGATGCGGTGGATGTAGTCCTCGGCGTTGACCGGCACGTCGTAGTTGATGACGTGCGTGATGTGCGGGACGTCAATGCCGCGCGCGGCGACATCGGTGGCGACCAGCACGTCCAGCCGCTTGCCCCGGAACTGGGCCAGGACGCGCTCGCGCTGGTTCTGCGAGATGTCGCCGTGGATGCAGCCCGACCGCAGGCCCGCCTGGGACAGAGTCTTTTCCAGCCGGTCCGCGCCGTGCCGGGTGCGGGCGAAGACCAGCGCGCCGCCGCCGCCCTCGCGGGCCTCGTGCAGCAGCGACAGCAGCAGGTCGCCCTTCTCGGCAGCGGTCACGCGATGCACGATCTGCTCGATCTCGGCGACCACGGTGGAGCGCGGCCCGGCATTGATGATGGCCGGATCGGTCAGGTAGGCGCGCGCCAGGACCTCGACGTCGCCGTCCATCGTGGCCGAGAACAGCATGGTCTGGCGGGTGCCGTTCGACAGGTGCTTGGCGATCCGCTGCACTTGGGGCAGGAAGCCCATGTCCAGCATTCGGTCGGCTTCGTCCAGGACGAACATCTCGACTTCGGACAGGTCCAGGTAGCCCTGCTCCAAGTGGTCGAACAGACGGCCCGGCGTGGCGACAATGATGTCCACCCCGCGCCGCAGCTTCGCGACCTGCTGGGACATGCCCGCGCCGCCGTAGATGGCGGCTCCACGCAGGCCGGTGCCTTTGCCATAGAGCGCGAACTGCGTCTCGACCTGCACGGCCAGCTCGCGGGTCGGGACGAGGATCAGGGCGCGCGGGCTGCGGCCCTCGCTGTGGGTGAGCTTGTTGAGGATGGGCAGAGCGAAGACAGCGGTCTTGCCGCCGCCGGTCTGCGCGCAGGCGATGAGGTCCCGGCCGCTCAAGGCGTCGGGCAGGGCCAGTGCCTGAATCTCGGTGGGAGTGGTATGGCCGGCGGCGTCCAGGTTGTGCTGGATGACGTCGCGCAGGCCAAGTTCGGTGAATGTCTGCAAAATTTTCTTCCTTTTCTTCCTCCGGTGTCGTGGAGGGATGCCGCCCGTCTGTTTGAGTCGTCCGATCTTTGATTGGACACAGGCGGCGCATTCCAAGTTTCCACTCACGCGCGGAAGTCATCCAGGAAGGTTGGGCAAAAACGGCTTGCGGGAAACCTGGGGGACGTCGGCACTTTCTCGACAAGTACGCAGAAACGGCAAGGGTCTTTTTTATGTAGGCTAAGACCGGGGGCGCAAAAGGGCGAGAACAAGCGGAACCATTGAAACTATTACCTTTATCATACCACACTTTATATAAAAATCACTCTTTTGCGCGTGTGCTATAATAGATTATCCTTAAAGGCCGCGTGGAGAAGACATGGAAACGGTTTACATCCCGGCAGATCAATCGCAGACGAAACTGCTCAAAGAACAACTCCGTTTGGCTTACGGCGATGAGGCCGGCGAAGCCGCCGAGGCGATCCCGGTGGTAGAAAAAGAATGCAGCGGCCCAGACCCGGCCCGCCAGGCGCTCGAGCGCAAATACCGGGAGCGCCTCCGGGAGCGACTGGACTTCGGCAGCCTGTGTACCTATGTCCCCAACAAAAAACTGCCGGTGTTCCGCTGGTTCAAATATAAGGAAGGATTTTCCAGGGCGCTCGTCGAGCGGCTGCTGACGGAGGAATGGCAGCTTGCTCAAGACAGCGTGGTCTTCGACCCGTTCGTCGGCTCAGGCACCACCCTGCTCGCCTGCCAGCAGCTTGGCTATCGCGCTTTCGGGACGGAGATCATGCCGATCTCGGTCTTTGTTTCGCGCGTCAAATTACAAACGGATTACGACCTGGATGAGCTTACCGAAGGCTTCCGGCAAGTCCTGAGTGCCCTCTACACACCCGGCAAGCGGGAACTGCCGCCCGTGAAGATCATCGCGCTGGCTTTTACCGCCGAGATTCAAGACCGCCTGGTATTCTTCCGGGAAACGATCCTCCAGATGCCGGAGGTCTCGGAAAAAACTCGTAATTTCCTTCTGCTCGGCCTGCTTTCCATCTTAGAGGAAGTCAGCACTACGTCCAAAGACGGGCAGTTCCTGAGGCTGGTAGAACGAAAGGCGCCTCCTGTCGAACTTGCGCTTGCTGCGCGCTACGAGGAAATGCGGCGCGACTTGCAAGTGGAGATTTCCCTGTTCGGCACGGTGGCGGCGACACACCCGGCGGAGGTCGCGCAGGGCGACGCGCGCGCGCTACCCTACGGCCCGGAAGCGGATGGCTCGGTGGACGCCGTGATCACCTCGCCCCCTTACCTTAATCGCTACGACTATTCCCGAACCTATGCGCTGGAACTGCTGCTGCTGTTCTCCGAAGACTTTGCTGCATTGAAGCAGGTCCGGCACAGCCTGCTCCGCTCGCACATCGAGTCGCGACCGGCTCCGACGGATGACGTGCATCTGCCCGCGCTGGACGAGATACTGGAAAACATCGCCCCGAAGCGTCTCAACAACCCGCGCATTCCCATTATGATCAAGGGCTACTTTGAAGACATGAACCGCGTCATTCAGGAGATGTACCGCCTTGCAAAACCCGGTGCGCGCGTTGCCCTGGTGGTGGCGAACGCACGATTCGAGGGCGAGTTGACGCCGGTGGATTTGCTGCTGTCCGAACTCGCAGAGACCGTCGGATTTGTAACGGAGCAGGTCTGGGCCACGCGCTACAAAGGCAACAGCAGCCAGCAAATGGGCCGCTTTGGCCGCGTCCCGGTTCGCGAGAGCATCGTGTTTTGGAGGAAGCCGTGAGCCGCCAAGACGATCCACTTCTGAGGGAAGCGCAGGCCACCGATTACGGCCTCCGCTCCACCATCTTTTACCGTAAGCTGCACGAGTTAGGCTTTTCCAATTTCGGCTCGCAAATCGAAGCGTTGATCGGAACCGGCCAAAGCTACCGCTGGGAGGAACGCGCCCAATGGCAAGTCAGCGACAGCGCATGGGAACAGGCGCTTGCCGCTGGAATTGAACCGCTGCGAGTTTTCGCACATCCCCTGGTTTGTACCCTCAATCCCCGCCTGCTTGCCTACTACCGCAGCATCGCCGTGATCTCACAAAAGGGAACCGCTTTGCTGGCCTCCGCCACCTCGGCCTATGAAGACGGCACACGCACCACCTTGCCTCCCGACCGGGCGCTGGCGATGTGCCGGCTGTTCAACCAGCATATCAGCGCCATTCTTGACAGCACGCTCACTTTCTCGCGGAGCGATCTGGATGCGCTTCTGCTGGCCTCCGCCGGGGCGCAGATTGACGGCTCCTGGCGTAACGCTATCGGACAGGAGGCGGAGTCGGTGGTTCGCCGCATGATCGTGCGAGGACTGGTCAAAGACGGCAGCCTCAGCACCTACATAGACGAGACAGGTCACTCGCGCAGCCTGGTGGGGGCGGATGAGGACACATTGGCGCGGCTGGACACGTTCCGGGGCTTCAGCCTGACTAATGGGAGCGGCATCCGGTTCAGCAGCGAGCCGGACGTTTCCCTACTGGCAAAGAACGGCCAGTTGGTGGCCGCCGTCGAAGTCAAAGGTGGCAAGGACAAAGCGGGCGCGTTGGAGCGGTTCGGGGCGGCGCAGAAGTCGTTCAGCCACGCGAAGCGTCAGAACCCGGCAGTCCATACCATCTATGTCGCAAGCTGCCTCACGCCCGAAGTCGAGCGGCGTTTGGAAGAAGCGCGGCGCGAAGGCGGAATGTTCCACGATGTCGTCCTGCTGTCCGATCTGCTGGCCGGGGAGGACGCGCGGACTGCCTTTGTCGCCGGGCTAGTCGCGATACTTGACAAGAAGTGACCGCGCGGTCATCTTCGCCCAACAGTTCTTTAGCAAGCAGCGGGTCGCCGCCGATAGAGCGATGGCGGGAGTGGACAATGGCGGACATTTATGAGGACGCGCGGCTTTATGACGCGCTGGGCCAGGCGCAGTTCGGGGGCGGTGATCTTGCCTATTGGAAGCGGCAGTGCGCCCGATCGAGCGGCCCGGTCCTGGAACTGGCCTGCGGGAGCGGGCGGCTGACGATCCCGCTGGCCGAGAGCGGCATAGACATCGAGGGCCTGGACATCGCGCCCGCCATGCTCGCGCTGGCCCGGCAAAAGGCAGAAGCGAACGGGCTGACACTCTCCTGGTCCCTGTCCGACTGCACCGACTTTGATCTGGCGCGGCGCTTTGGAGTGATCTTCCTACCCAATAACTCCCTCGCGCATCTCCTGACGCGGCAGGACCTGGCAAATTGCCTGGCGTGTGTCCGGCGGCACCTCGCCGTCGGCGGGCGGTTTGGGCTGGACTACTTCAACCCTTCCCTGCCCCTGCTGATGCGCGACCCGACAAGCCGCCACCCCGTCGCCGCCTTTTTGCACCCGGACACCGGGGAACAGGTCGTCGTGACCGAAAGCAGCGCCTATGACGCGGCGACGCAGATCAACCACATCCGCTGGTTCTGGCGCTTCGGGGGCCGCGACGAGGAAGTCATCTCCGACCTACCGATGCGGGTATACTTCCCGCAGGAACTCGATGCCCTGCTGTCCTGCGCCGGATTCGTCATCGAGGAAAAGTACGGCGGCTACGACCTGGCGCCGTTTACGACCACGTCTCAGAAGCAGTTGATCGTGGCAAGGCCCGCCTAAAGGAACCCCGTTTGCTCATTGAAGGCACCGTCTTCCGCACCCACAGCGGCAACTACTACGTCCAAACCGACGCGGCGGGCGTGGTTGTCTGCAAGTTGCGCGGGAACCTGAAGAAAGAACTGGTCTACTCCACTTCGGGCAGCAACCCGCGCCGGGTGGACCAGGCGAGGAAGCGCCGCACCACGGACCCGCTGACGGTTGGCGACCGGGTGCGTGTGGACGCTGACCTTGCCCTCATTGTGGAAACCCTGCCGCGCCATTCGGAGCTTTCCCGCCACTCTCCGTCGGGCCGGGGGCAGCACACGCTGGTCGCCAATTTAGATCAAGCCTTCCTGTTCGTCGCCGCCGCCTCCCCGCCGCCCAACTTCTGGCTGCTCGACCGCTTCCTCGTGCTGGCCGAAGCCGCCGACATCCCGCCGCGCCTCGTCATCAACAAAATAGACCAGTTGACGGATGAAGATCGTCCCGCCCTGGAAGCCAACGTGGCCGTTTATGAAAAGATCGGCTACCCCGTCTTCTGGGTCAGCGCCAAGACGGGGCAGGGGATCGGCGCGGTGCGGGCGGCGATGGCCGGGCGCATCTCCGCCGTGGCCGGCCCGTCGGGCGTCGGCAAGAGCAGCCTGCTCAACACCCTCCAGCCGGGCCTGCTGCTCAAGACGGGCGACATAGACAACGCCATGCTGAGTGGCCGCCACACGACCACGACGGCGGAGCTGCTGCCGCTGGACGGGGGCGGCTGGGTGGCGGACACGCCCGGCCTGCGCCAAGTGGACTTCTGGGAGGTGGACAAAGACCAGATTCAGTTCTGTTACCCCGAGTTCCAGCCGTACCTCGGCGAATGCCGCTTCGCCGGCTGCCGCCATCACACGGAACTCGGCTGCGCCGTCCGCGCCGCCGTAGACGCAGGCGAGATTGACCGCCGCCGCTACGAGAGCTACCTCCAGATGACCGCATGATGCCCTCTGAGAAGCGCCTTCGCCTGTTGGAACTGCTGCTGCTGGTCTGGATCGCCTTTTCCAGCAGCTTGTTGACCTCGTTTTATGCGGGCTTCCTCCATCCCGACGTGCGGCTATACGGCGATGCCCCGTCCCTGCGGACCTGTCTCGCCATCCTGAACCAGATTGGCCCGCTGGCCCTGCTGGCTTATGTGCTCTTCCGGCAGGGGCGCGGCCTGCGCGACATCGGCTTTTCGCTATCCTGGAAGGCCCTGCCAATCTCGTTAGTGCTCTTCGTTGCGGCCTATCTTGCATCCTATGTGTGGGAAATGCTGCTCGGCTTCGGCTACGGCCTTGTCGCCGGGGGGCGTCTCTCCCTCCATCACGCGAACGTGGAGTTCATCCACGGAGCGGATCGCGGCTGGAGCCTGCCCTTGCTGCTGATCTATGCGCTGATCAACCCCATCAAGGAGGAACTAATCGCCCGCGCCTACGTCATGTCCGAAGTGCGGTCGCTGACGGGCCATGCCTGGGTCGCCGTCGTCGCCAGCGTCGGCTTACAGGTCTGCTACCACTTCTATCAGGGTGTTTTTGCCGCCCTGAGCTATGTCGCGCTGTTCCTCGTGTTCGCGCTCTACTACGCCCGGACGCGGCTAGTCCTGCCAATCATCCTCGCGCACCTCTATTTCGATCTCCTGGCGCTGGGGCATTAGTTGACAGGCCCTCCAACGACCCCTATAATACGACAAGTGCTACTCGTTCCACGAACCGGGAGAGAAAAATGATCCAAACACTGCTATTGACCGGCGAAAACAACCACGACTGGCGGCGGTCGGCGCCCTTTTGCCGCGACCTGCTGACCCGATCCGGCAAGTTCGCCGTAGACCTAACCGAGACGCCCGATGAGGTCTTGGCCGACGCGGCGGGGCTGGATCGATATGGCCTTTTCTTTGTGGACTATCACGGCGCGATGTGGGGCGACCGCGCAAAGGCAAACTTCGAGGCCGCCGTGCGCGCGGGCGCGGGCGTCGTCATCCTCCATGCCTCCAACAACGGCTTCGAGGGCTGGACGGAGTACGAGCGGATGGTTGCCCTGGCCTGGCGCGAGGGCACGGGGCACGGCCAATTCCACGAATTCCCGGTCACGATCACCGATAAAGAACACCCCGTCACGCGCGGCGTCGCCGATTTTCGTACTTCGGATGAGCTGTACCACCGGCTGGCCGTGACGCCGGGCGTCCACTATGACGTGCTGGCGACCGCCTACTCCGCGCCTGAGACCGGCGGCACGGGGCGGGACGAGCCGATGATGATCGCCCTGACCTACGGCCGGGGCCGCATCTTCCACCAGATTCTGGGCCATGTCTGGCCCGGCGACCCAGACAAGGACAAAGGCTCCACAATGATCGCCTTAGAAAACCCCGGCTTCCAGACCACGTTGATACGCGGCGCGGAATGGGCCGCGACGGGCGTGGTGACGGAGGAGGCAGCGTGAGACTGAGCAGCGAGCGGCTGGCGGTGGACGTGGCGGAGCCGGGGGCGGTCTATCGCGGCTCGCGCTTTGACTGGACCGGGACGGTGACGCAGGTGACGCTGGACGGGCGACACACGTTCTGCGGGGCCGAGCCGCCGGGCGGCACGGGCGGGGTCGGGCTGCACAACGAGTTCGGCCTCTTCGCGGCCATCGGGTACGACGAGACCGCGCCGGGCGAGCCGTTCCCCAAGCTGGGCATCGGGCTGCTGACGCGCCCGGACGACGGGCCGTACCAGTTCGCCCGGCCACATGAGCTCGCACCGTTCGTGATGGGAATATCCGCGACGGGAAGCGCGGCGGAGTTCACCGTCGAGCCGCGCGAGTGCCGGGGGTACGCGGCCCGGCTGGTCAAGCGCCTGGCGGTGGAGGGGGACACGCTGCGGATCGGCTACGCACTGGAGAACGTCGGGACGCGGCCGCTGGAGACGCACGAATACGTCCACAACTTCCTGTCCCTGGACGGGCTGCTGGTCGGCGCGGGCTACCGGCTGGCCGTCCCGACGGCGAGCCGAGACTGGCTGACGCCGCCGCTGCGGGCGGACGGGGGCGAGATCACCTGGGCGCAGACGCCCCAGGAGGCGTTCTACGGGCGCACGTCGGCATTTGCCGCCGCCGATTCATGCTGGGTGTTGACCGGCGGCGGGCTGCGCGTCCGCGAATGCACCGACCGGCCATGGATGGCGTTTGCGCTGTGGGGCACCGACTCGGTCGTCAGCCCGGAGGCGTTCGTCGCCGTCCGCGTCCCGCCCGGCGAGACCTCCTCATGGCAGCGGACTTACACGTTTTCCGCCGATTTCCCGGAGAGAAGAAACCTATGATGTCCCCTCTGCGGCGGGTCTGTTTGTTGGCCCTGATGACCCTGTTCGCGTTCGCCCTGGGCGCCTATGCCGGCGGCGTCCGCCCGCTGATCTTCCCCCAAATTCCCCCTGCGGCCAGCCCGATAGTCATAGACGGGGACCTGCGCGACTGGCCCGGCGGCGATGCCGTGAGATATGTCCCGATTGACCTCAATGCCGGGTTCCATGTCCAGACGGGCGGCGGGGCGGCCCTGCAAACCCTCAGCCGGACCGAGCACTCCGCCGCCCTGCGCCTGTGCTACGACGCGCGGGCGCTGTACGTCGCCATCCGCTGGAAGGGGCCGCTGCGCGGCGCGCAGGCCGGGGCGGCGACGATGCACTTTGCCGGACAGCGGACGGTCAGCCTTGCCTTTCCCTGGCAGGGAGCAGGCCCGCCCGCGCCCGGCGCGCGTTCCGTGTTCCGGCCCGATGCCGACGGGCGCGGCGGCACTCAGGAAATCCGCATCCCCTGGGCGCTGCTCACGCGAACGGGAAAGCCGCCGGTGGGGGCCGCCCTGCCCTGGATGGTGGACCTGACTTGGCCCGATCTGACGGCCGCCCTGCTGCGGGAACTGCCGGGCGACGTGCGCTGGCACAACACTGCCGTGACCTATAGCTTCCTGACGTCCGCCGATGGGATCGGCCACCCGGAGGGCTATCTGCCGGACTCGTCGCGCTGGGGCGATCTGGTCTTCATGGATTTGCCTCGACCTCCGGCGGTCCTGTCGCCGCCGATGGCTTCGGGCGTGAGCGCGCTGCCTGTCGCCCGCGCGCCGCATCCGCCCCAGACGCCCGCCGACTGGCCCGCCGCGTCCTTCGCTCAGGCAATCTATGCGCCGGGCTATTTGGGAGGCCGCTACAGCGCCCGCATCGCTGCTCAATATGACGATGACGCTCTGTATCTCGCCGCCCGTGTCCGCGCCCCCGGCGGTCCGTTCAACACCCAGCCGCAGTCCGCCCGGATGGGCTTCGCGGGCGGCGACTGCCTGCAAATCCGACTGAGCGACGGCGCGCGCACGATCAACTTGGCGGGCTGGTACGACTCGGCCTCGCGGAAGCCGGCCCTCGCGGCGGACGGCAGCGACCTGCCGCACCCCTTTCTGCTGGAGCAGGGGGCGCGCGAATTGTTCCGCCCGGAGCCGGGCGGCTACGTCCAGCAGATCGTCCTGCCCTGGCGCGCGCTGGGCCGGACGGCCCCCCAGGCGGGGGAAAGGTGGAAGGCGACCTTCCAGCCCTGGTGGGCCGGGCTGGAGCCGCAGTTCACGGCCTTTGCCGAGTCCATGCTTCAGCCGCGCGGGGCGCTGACTTATGCCTACACGATGCCCGCCGAAGGCAGCCTGACGCTGGGCGTCTTCGACATATCGGGACATCTGCTGCGCTGGATCGTCCGGGGCGAGCACCGGCGCGCGGGGCGCAGCGCCGAAGAGTGGGACGGTCTGGACCAGTATGGGAAGCCCATTCCCGCTGGCTCTTACCAGATCAAGGCGATTTACCACCCGCCGCTCGGGCTGGATTACCAGATGACGCTGGGCAACCCCGGCAGCCCGCCCTGGCCGACGGCGGACGACCGGGGCGACTGGCTTTCTGACGAGTCGGACCCACAGGGGGCAGCCACCGACGGCCGCTGGGTCTTCCTGGCCGCGCCCGGCTCCGAGAAAGGCTATTCGATCATCGCCGTGGACGAAAACGGGCGGCGGCAGTGGGGCTTTCAGGAGGACATCTACCCGCGCTGCGTCTCGCTGGCCGTCAGCGGCGACTACCTGTACGCGCTGTATTCGGGGCCGGAACTGACTTCGGGCGGCGATTACAACGGCCACAACGCCATCGAGCGGGCCGTCCTGGTTTGCCTGGACAAGCGCACCGGCCGGCCCGCGCGCTTTTCCGCCGCCGCGCCCCAGACGCGGGTCGCGACCTGGCCCTACCGCGAGGCCGTGACGCCGCTGTGGGAGATGCGCCGGGACAAGACGTTCGACGCCGCCCACTATGGCGGCCAGCCGCGCTATTTCAGCACGGACGTTGGGGAAAGCACGGGTGCGCTCGGCGTCGCCGCCACGGCGGGCCGGGTCTACCTCGCGATGAACTATGACGACAAGCTGCTCGTGCTGGACGCCGCCACGGCCCAAAAGGTAGATGAAATCCCCCTCCCCAAGCCCGTCGGCCTGCGCGCGCTGCCGGACGGGGTTTTGCTGGCCGTCAGCGGCACGTCCGTCGTGCGCGTGGACCCGGCCACCAAGCGCGTCACGCCGCTCATTGATCATGACCTCGTCGCCCCGCATGACGTGACCACCGACGCGGGCGGCGATATCTATGTCGGCGATTGGGGCACGTCGTTCCAGGTCAAAGTCTTTTCGCCGGCGGGAAAGCTCCTGCGGGCCGTCGGCAAAGCGGGTGGGCGGCCCTGGGTGGGGGCGTGGGACGCCAGCGGGATGCTCGTCCCGCGCGGCCTGGCCGTCACCGACGCGGGCCGGCTGTGGGTCGCCGAGGACGACAATGCCCCCTGCCGGGTCAGCGTATGGGACGCCGCGACGGGCGCGTTCGTCCGCGACTACCTCGGCCCCGCCCCCTATGGCGGCGCTCCGCCGTTCTGGCGCGATCCCCAGGACCCATCGCGCGTCTTCGCCGAGGGCGTCTTGTGGCGCGTGGACGAGGCGCACAAAACGGCGACCCCTGTGGCGACGCCGCTGCGCCGGATGGACCGCGGCCAGCCGTTCCTGCCGAGCGCCAACGGCGGCGCGCCCGTTTCGCGCGCGTTCACGCACGACGGCAGGCAGTACCTGGCGCTCGTCGGCAACCGGGGCATCGTCACCGTCCTGCGCCGGGACGGAGACCGGCTCCAGCCCGTCGCCGCCCTGAGCCGCCTGGTTGCGGGCGACGGAACAGTCATGCAGGACTGGGACTCCGACCTGCACACCCACTCGTACCCGAACTGGTATCCCGACTTCTTTCGCGGCCACTCCGGGGACAACTTTTCCTGGACGGACACGGACGGTGACGGCCTGGTCCAGCCGGGCGAGATGCACTGGGCGCCCACTGTCAGCCGCTTTGACCCGCTGGCTGAGGGCAAGCAGGCCGAATGGTCGCTGGGCTGGGGTGCGGCCGTCGGCCCGGACGGCAGCGTCACCTTCGCCGGCTTCACCAGGGACAAGGAAGTCGTTTACCGCGTGGACGTGTCCGGGTGGACGCCGGGCGGGGCGCCGATCTACGACATCAAAGGGGCGCATCGCGTGCTGCTGACGGACGAGCCGGGCAACATCAGCGGGCTGTATGTTACCAACGACGATAAGCTGCTCGTCTCTTACGGGTACGAGTACAACGCCCCCGGCCACGATGCCCTGGCCTGCTTCGACCGGGACGGCCATGAACTTTGGAGCATCCCGCGCGTCCCACCATCCAAGCAGGGGAGGGAAGACGTGCTGGCCGATAACGTCATCGGCGAGTTCACCGTTCCCGGCCTGGGGCCTGTGGTTGCGACCTGGCTGTGGCACGGCAACTACCGCCCGTACCTGCTGACCACGGATGGTTTGTACGTCGGGACCCTCTTGGAAGACACGCGCCTGGGGCCGGCGGCGAAGTGGGACGAGTCCTACCGGTACGCCTACCAGTCGCCGGACGGCACGCCCGAACTCATCAACGGCGCGAACGATGCCTACCACCTGCTGCGAATCACCGGGCTGACCGGCGGGCGCTTCGGGGGAACGCTGAGGCTGACGGCGGCGGACGTGCAGGCAGCCGCCGCGGCGCGGGCCGCGCCCCCGCCAAAACCCGCCGCGCCGCCGCCCATTCTGCACGTCGCCTGGGCGCCCAAGCCGCCCGCGATTGACGGCGACTTAGCCGATTGGGACATGGCCGCAGGCGTTGCCCTCAATGGGAGCAATGGCCGCACGGCCCGCATCACGCTGGCGCGGGATGCCCGGAACCTGTATCTGGCCTACGACGTCCGAGGCGCTTCTCTGGTCAACAAAGGCACAAACTGGCAGACGCTGTTCATCACGGGCGATTGCGTAGACCTGATGCTGTCCACGCGGCCCGGCGTCTATTACGCCCCCGCGGAGGGCGACGAGCGCCTGCTGCTCGGCGTGTACGGCGGCAAGCCGGTCGCCGTCCTGTACCGCCCGGTCGTGCCGGGAACCCAGACGCCCGTGCCGCTCATGGCCGCCCGGATAGACAAAATCGTCCAACTGCCCGACGCCCGTGTCGCCTTCAAGCGCGGCACACGCTCCTACACGCTGGAAGCCGCCGTGCCGCTGGCCGACCTGGGGCTGGACCAGGCTCGCACGGATGATCTGCGCGGCGATGTCGGCGTGGTCTACGCCGACGAGACGGGGCGCAGCCGATCTTTACGGCTCTACCACTACAACCACGACACCGCGATTACCGCCGACCTGACAACGGAAGCCACGCTCCAGCCGGGCAACTGGGGGCCGCTGGAACTGCCGCTGGGACCGAACCTGCTGGACAACGGCGGCTTTGAAACGTCCCTCGCCTCCAATCCCGAAGGGGGCTGGGCCATCGGCGAGCAGCGGAATGGCGCGGCGGCCCGACTCGTCCCCGGCGGGGCGCACAGCGGGACGCAGTCGCTGCTGCTGGAGCAGACGACGCCCGTCTCTTACCCGCCCGAAGCCTACGCGCTCCCGAAGTACGAAGACTTCCAAAAGGCGGCGAACGGCGGGCAGGGCGGCGGGGGCGTCAACGTGAGCCAGACCGTCCCCATCACGGGCGGGAAGCGTTACCGGCTGCGCCTGCACTTCCGCGCCGAGGGCCTTGCCCCCGAAAAGAAGGAGCCGGGTCCGGGCCGGGGCTATGCCGCGCTGGAGGTCTGGGTCTCCTGGCGCGTCCCGCCGGGGCGGCCCGGCGGCGCGGTCTGGGTCGCCAACGAGCAGGCGGACCCCGAGGGCTGGAAGACGCTGACCGACGCGCGCTTCAACTACTACAGCGTGGCCGGGCCGTATGCGGCGCCGGAGGGGGCGACGGCGGCGACCGTCTCGCTGTCACTGGTGACGCAGGCGGCGGGGCATCAGCCGAAGGTCTGGGTGGATGACGTGGAGATGGTGGAAGCGCCGTAAGGGGGAAAGGACAGAAAGCGGACACAGTGAAGAGGGAACCGGCACTGGAAGTGCCGGCCTACTCAACGTGGAAGTGCCTCCGGCACTGAAGACACGCCCCCGGATGCTTGTCCTCAGTCGCGGAGCGACTTTCACTCCGAGTAGACCGGCACTTCCAGTGCCGGTTCCTGTTTTCCAAGCAGGCTCAGTCCCCGAAAAAGCTGCCGTAGTCCGCATTCACCACGCGCCAGACCTTTGTCGGGATCACGCCCAGCCTGTTTCCGTCCTCGCGCGCCCATTGGGCCGTCACGTCATGGTCGTAGATGACCCGGTTGTCCACTGCCGAAACAATCCGCAGGTGGCTGGTGGAGGTCGCCATGTCGCCCTGCACGCTGATGACGGGGAGGGACTGCGTGATCGTCACTGGATTGTTGCCCTGGACTTTGTTCAGCAGGAAGCGGAGCTGGACTGGGCTGGGGACGTTCGGGTCGTGATAGTGCTCCGAGATGATACGCATGACGCCGTTCACGTCGTGCGCCTCCCCCGCCGCGCGGGCGGCTTCGAGTTGGTCGGCGATCTGGACCTGATCCGGCACATTCGGCGCGCGCAGGAGGACCACGCCGGCCACGATCAAGCCGAGCAGGGCGGCAACCCAGAGCAAGGCTTTGGAAGACGATTTCACGGGCGCCCGTCCTTTCGCGCTTCGAGCCGCCAGCGGAAGTTGAGCGGCCCGAGGCCGTAGGTCAGCGAGACCGGCGGGACATGGTAGACGCTGATCCGGGGCAGGCGCAGGGGCGAGTCGTCCGCCCGGACGCGCCCGAACTCGGTCGTCACCGCCTGGGTATACCCCGATTCGCCCGCCATGTCCTGCACGGCCTCGCTGACGCTGCCGTAGGGGTAACACAACGTCGTGATCGGCCTCCCCAGTCTCTGCTCCAGCGCGTCCTTGCTGTCCGCCATCTCGCGTCGCGCCTCGGCGGGGCCGATCTCCGCCAGCTTCGGGTGCGTCGCCGTGTGCGCCTCGAAGACAACTCCTCCATCTGCCTGCATCTCGGTGATGTCTTCCCACGTCAGCAGCGGCGTCGCCTCATAACCTTCGGCAATCACCCAATCGTTTGTTTTGCCGACTCGCTGGGACACCAGAAAGACCGTGTACGGAAAACCCAACTCCTTCAGCAAGGGGTGGACGTTCGTTCTGAGGTTGGCGTACCCATCATCGAACGTCAGCAGGACGGGCTTCGGCGGCAGCGCCGCCGTCCCCGCGCGGGCGGCGGCCAGCGCCTCAAAGGTGATGGGCGTGTAGCCCGCCCTCTTCAGCATCCGCATCTGCCCGGCGAACTCATCGGCGAGGACATAAAAGTGCTTGTACTTCGGGGGCCGCAGGGCACCCTCGACGGCGTGGTACATCAAGATGGGAACGGGCGTCCAGGGGTTAGGCATAGCGTATCTGTCGGGCCGTTGGGATGGAGTCCGGGAGCCACGGGGCTGAACCCCCGTGCTTTAAGAAAGCAACTCCCCGCCTTCGCGGGCATGAAGAGTAGGGGCAGGGCTTGCCCCTGCCCTCTGGATTGATTTGATCTTTCGCCCGCGTAGGCGGGGGCTTGCACTTCTAAAGCACGGGGGTTCAGCCCCGTGGAAACAGATCATCTACGGACATCGTCCAGCCCGGAACCGCTGGCTCGGCCTCGGCGATCTCGCCGCGCCGATAAACCGTCGGCGCATCCGGGGACGCGGCACGGTGGACCCGCACAACGTCTGCGCCCCGCGTGTCCACATCCCAGACGACCAGTGTGCCCGCCGCAAAATAGTCCCGGATTTTCTCGGCGATCGCCCGCTCGGCCTTCGGGCCATAATCGCCCTTGCTGCGGACCTCGACGGCAAAGGCCGGGGCGACGGGCAGAAAATCCATCTCATCCTCGCCCATCGGGCCAGTGTACCAGGCCGCGTCGGGGCTGAACGAGTCGCGGTTCGGCAGGCGGACGAGGAAGCCGACGTTGTCGCCGAAGGCGTAGCCGACGCCCTCCTCTGTCTGGCTTTGCTGCTCCTCATATTGCGAGAGGCTCGAAGCAATTCTGAAGGCCGTGCGGCCTGGTTTGGCTCCTGTCGGACTCATGCGTACCACCCTTCCGTGGATAATCTCCGCCTTGCCGTTCTCCGGCACATGGTATAGCTCTTCCACCAGCGCGCGCCGCTTCTCGGCTTCCGGCGGCGTTTGCGGAGCGGTGAGTGACATCGTTTTCTTCCCTCCCCTGACGCAAGTATAGCATACCCGTCGCCACGGATTGAAATCCGAGGCTTGGAAGTGCCCACCGTCCAGGGGACGGAAGAGCAGATCATCGGAGTTCATCCCCGTGACGTTTCCGCGTCCCATTCCGCGAAGGCTTGTATCGCAGACTCATGGCCTAGTTCGTAGGCCCATTGTGACGCGGTTTTGCCATAAATGAAACTGGTTGCCGCTCGGTCCGCGCCGAACTTAAGCAGGAGGCGCACCATGTCGGCCTGCCCCGTGTGCGCCGCCGCGAGCAGAGGGGTATCGTCGAGGGCGTTTCTGCCATTAACATCCGCCCCTTGCTGTAACAGTTGGCGGACGTTTTCCAGATGCCCCATGTTGACTTCATCATCAAGTTCAGGAATAAGCCGCTTGTCGTTGGTCATCTGCTTTTACCTTGCACTCCGCGATGGCGTCATAGGCGGCCGTTGTCATGTCCGTTCCTCGGCGGGGGTGGGGCAAATCTCCTGGTAGAGCGCTTGCAGCCGGTCAAGCTGGCGCTCGCGCGAGAAGCTTTCGGCGACGATGCGCCGCCCAGCCTCGCCCAGAGCCGCACGGCGGGCGGGGCCTTCCATGGGGTCCAGCAGCCACCCCAGCGCCTCGGTCAAGGCGGGCGCGTCGCCGGGCGGCACGAGCAGGCCCGTCACGCCGTCCCGCACGACCTCGCGGCAGCCCCCGATGGCTGTCGCGGCGGTGGGCAGGCCCGCCGCCATCGCTTCGGCCAGGGCCAGCCCGAACGACTCGTCGCGCGGCAAGTGGACCAGCGCGTCCAGGCCGGGCAGGAGGACGGGAACGTCCTCGCGCAGACCGGTGAAGAGGAGGCGGCCAGCCAGTCCTGCCGCTTCGGCCTGGGCCGTCAGCCGCGCCCCGTCCCCCGGCTGCCCCTCGCTGCCGATGAAGACGAGGCGCAGGGAAGGGTGCTTCGAAGCGAGTGCCGGGGCAACGGCGAGCAGGTCGCTCTGCCCCTTCGCGTCCAATCGTCCGATCATCCCCAGCACGGGCGCATCGTCGGGGATGTCCCACGCCCGCCGCGCTTCCCGGCGCTGCGCCGAGGCTTCGGGCGAGCCGGGCGCGGCGAAGTCGCCCAAGTTGACGCCGTTGTGGATGAGACGCACGAAAGAGGGTGAGAAGCCATGCTCACTGTACAGCCGTGTGCGGACTGCTTCCGAGACGGCGACCACGGCGTCCGCGCCCCAGGCGAAGAACCGGCCCGCGAGGTACGGCGGGGCGCCCAGAGGCCGGACCATGTGAGCGTGGAGGATCAGTCTCGCCCGGCGGGCCAGGGCTGCGCCCAGCACGGCGACTACATAATCCCGGCGCGAGTGGGCATGGACGATGCCGATGGCGTGTGAGCGGATGAGCCGGGCTAGACGCCCCGCCGCGTCCAGGTCGCCGCTGTTGCGAACACTGAACGGCTGGGTGGGGATGCCGCGTTCGCGGCACCAGGCGGCAAGGTAGCTGCCCGGCGGGCAGGCGAAAGAGAGCAGGACGCCGCGCGCCCGGAGCGCGACGGCCAGTTCCACCGAATGCCGCTCGATCCCCCCCTGGCTGTTCGTGCTGGCGAGGAACAGGACGCGCGGAAAAGCCTCCCTCGACTCAGGGGCGAGAGAGTCACTGGCGCTCGGCATACCATTGGTGCATGAACTGTTGATACTCCTGCCCTCTTTCCTTGATCGCGCGCCACCAGCCCTCGTTTGCCTGATACCACGCTACCGTCTCCCGCAGGCGTTCCTCGAACCGGTCCGGGTGGGGGGCGTAGCCCAGCGCCCGGAGCTTCGCGCAGTCCAGCGAGTAGCGCCGGTCATGGCCGGGCCGGTCCTTGACATAGTGGATCAGCGATTCGGGCTTGTCCAGGGCCTGGAGCAGCAGCCGGACGATCTCCATGTTGGGCCGGTCGTTCTCGCCGCCGACGTTGTAGACCTCTCCCGGCGTCCCCTGATGGAGCGCGATGTCTATGCCCCGGCAGTGTTCCAGGACGTACAGCCAGTCCCGCACCTGCTGCCCGTCCCCATAAACCGGCACGGGTATGTCGTCTATGAGGTTGGTGATGAACAGCGGGATGAGTTTCTCGGGATAATGGTGCGAGCCGAACGTGTTCGACCCGCGCGTCACAATCGTCGGCAGCCCGAATGTCTGGTGATAGGCCCGCACCATCAGCTCGCCGCCGGCCTTGGCCGCCGAATAAGGCTGGTTCGGCTCCAGCGGGTCGCCCTCGCGGAAGACGCCGTCCGTCGTGCCATACGACTCATCCGTGCTCACCTGATGGAACCGCTCATGTTTGAACTTGCGCGCGGCTTCCAGCAGGACGCAGACGCCGTTGAAATTGGCGCGGACGGCTGCCTCGGGATTCAGGATGGCACGGTCGTTGTGGCTCTCGGCAGCGAAGTTGACGATGGCCTGCGCGTTCTGGGCCAGGTTCTCGACGAGGGGCGCGTCGTTGATGTCGCCTTGAACAAAGGTGAAGTTCGGGTTGGCCCAGACGTCGGCCAGATTGTCCCGATTGCCCGCGTAGGTCAGCGCATCCAGGACGATGACCCGGTAGTCGGGGTACTTGCCGAGGAGATAGCGGACGAAGTGGGAGCCGATGAAGCCCGCGCCGCCCGTCACGATCAATGTCTGCATGGTGTCTTAGAGTCCAAACCGCCCCAGCATCCCGCCCAGCATCCCGCCCCCGCCGGCCTGACCCTCGGCGCCTTGGGCCGCGCCGCCGCCCAGCACGGAGCCGAGCAGCCCCTGCGCGGCGGGGAACCGGCTGGCGACCATCTGCATCACTTCGGGGTGCGACCGCGCCAGGGCCAGCGTCGTGCTGACCAGATCGCCGTGCGACATTTGGCTCGGGTCCGTCGTACCCACCCCCGCCTGCCCCAGCAGGCCCTGCACGTCCACGCCCTGCCCGCCGAGATGCCCCAGCGCCTCGCTCAACATGTCCTTGTGCGCGTCCTGCGCCTCCGGGTCGGCCTGCGCCATCGCCTGCGTCGCGTCCCCCTGATATTCGCCCTGCTGGTCGTCTTCCTGCTCGTCGTATGCCATTGGTTCTCTCCTCACGCCTGCATGATTATCACTCTATTATATCACATTTTCCCTGCCGAGTGTCGGGAGTCAAGCGGCAGCGCCCCGATGCTGCGAACCCTCCTCTGGCGCAGAGCCTCCTAGTTGCCGGCAGCGGCCTGCGATATGACCGGTGAGCGGAAGGGAACGGTGGATTATGGCTTCGCCGCCGGCGTGGGCGCGGGGCCGTGCGCCTGGACTTGGGCGATGAAGTTGCGGGCATCGGCGACGTGCTGGCCCTGGGGGAAGCGCTGAAGGTACTGTTGCCAGATGGAAATGGCCCGCGCGCTGTCGCCCAGCACGGCGTAGGCGCTGGCTTCGTTGAACAGGCTGTTCTCGTGGGCGGGGTTCTGGCGCTGGGCAAGGGTGTATTGTTCGAGCGCTTTTTGGGGCTGGGAGGACTTGAAGTAGGCGACGCCCAGGTCGGTGCGGATGTCGGGGTTGTCTCGGCCGCCCGCAATGGCCTGGGTGTAGGAGGCGGCAGCCTGCGGCCACTGGCCGTGGTCTTCGTACCAGTTGCCCAGGTCCTGAGCGGCCTGGGCGGTGACGGCGCGGCTCGACCCCGCCTGCGCCAGCGCGGGCCGCAGGGCCAGGTAGGTGCCCCCGGAGCCGAGCGCGGCGCAGGCGATGCCTACGGCCACATACCCGGCCCATCTTTTTCCTGCTCCTCCGCCATGAACAGGGGCGGGGGGGACCTTCCTGATCTTGCGCGCCACTACGACAAGGCTCCCGCCGGCATCCTGTCCAGGACGAGGGCGCCCTTGCCGTTCCCGCTGCCGTTCGTCCATGTCATGGGACGTGACGGCATCTGCGCCAGCGCCTTGCGGGCGACCTCGTCCGCCGTCAGGCCCGCGAGGGCGCGCAGGGTGGGGACGGGGCCGTGCTCGATGAAGTCGTCCGGCAGGCCGACCAGTGTCGCCGGGACCGGAACGCCGTTTGCGGCCAGCAGTTCCAGAACGGCGGAGCCGAAGCCGCCGGAGGTGACGCCGTCCTCGATCGTGACGACCGCGCCGCAGCGGCGCGCGGCGGCGAGGATGGTTTCGGCGTCCAGCGGCTTGCAGAAGCGGGCGTTGACGACGGTGGCATGGACGCCGGACGCGGCCAGTTTGTCCGCCGCGTCCAGGGCGATTTTGACTCCCGCGCCCAGGGCGATCAGGGCCACATCGCCGCCCTCGCGCATCACCTCGGAGCGGCCCAACTGGATAGCTCCCCCATTATTGGGGGCGGGGGGGGCCAGCGCGTCCTGCCCGCCGCGCGGGTAGCGGACGGCGACCGGGCCGGCTTCGTAGGCCAGGGCGAAGCGGGTCATGGCCCGCAGCTCGTCGGTGTCCTTCGGCGCCATCACCACTAAATGGGGGACGCAACGCAGGTAGGCCAGATCAAAGACGCCATGGTGCGTCCCGCCGTCGTCGCCGACCAGGCCCGCGCGGTCCAGGAAGAAGCGCACGGGCAGGCGCTGCAAAGCGACGTCGTGGATAATCGGGTCGTAGGCGCGCTGCAAGAAGGTCGAGTAGATCGCCGCTACGGGCTTGAAGCCCTCGGCGGCCAGGCCCGCCGCGAAAACCACCGCGTGCTGCTCGGCGATACCCACGTCGAAGAAGCGCTCGGGGTGCAGCTTGGCGAACTTGTTCAGCCCCGTCCCGTCCGGCATGGCCGCCGTGATGCCGATGATCTTGTCGTCGGTCTCGGCCAGGTCGTTCAGGGTTTCGACAAAGGCATCGGTATAGGTGACGCCGGGCGCCTTCGGCTCGGTCCGGCCGTCGTCCGGGCTGAACTTGCCCAGGCCGTGATACGTCCGCGCGTTCGCCTCGGCGTAGGGGATGCCCTTGCCCTTGACGGTCAGGACATGGACCAGGACGGGGCCTTTGAGGCGCTTGACGTGGCCGAAGACATTGATGAGGTTGTCCAGGTTGTGGCCGTCAATCGGGCCGATGTAGGTGAAACCCATCTCCTCGAACAGCAGGCCTGTGTGGGCGGGCGTCGCGAAGTGGGTCGCCGTGTGCTTGGCGGCAACGGCGGCTTTCTTCATGATCCGGCTGCCGACGGGCAGGCCCGCGATCACCCGCTTGGCCGTGTTTTCTCCCGCCTGATAGAGCGGCTCCATGCGCAGCTTGGCGAGGTAGGAGGCCAGCGCGCCGACGTTCTCGGCGATGGACATCTCGTTGTCGTTGAGGACGATGGTGATGTCCGTGCCGTCGTCGGCGGCGTTGTTCAAGCCTTCCAGCGCCATCCCGCCCGTCAGCGCGCCGTCGCCGATCAGGGCGAGCACGGACGACTTGCCGCCCCGGAAGTCCCGCGCCTTGGCGAACCCCATCGCCGCCGAGATCGAGGTGGACGCATGGCCCGCCCCGTACAGGTCGTAAGGGGACTCGTCAATGCGCAGAAACCCGGAAAGCCCGCCGTGCTGCCGGATCGTCGGGAGCTGCTCACGCCGGCCTGTGAGTATCTTGTGGACATACCCCTGGTGGCCGACGTCCCAGATCAATTTGTCGCGCGGGATGTCGTAGACTTTGTGCAGGGCCAGGGTCAACTCGACGACGCCCAGCGAGGGCGCGAGGTGGCCGCCGGTCTTGGCGACGGTTTCGGTCAAATAGATGCGTATCTCCTGCGCCAGCGCGTGCATCTCGTCCGGGGACAGGCGCTTGATGTCATCCGGGCTGTTGATTTCGTTTAGAAAACGAGCGTCGGGCGGCGCGGGTTGGCTCTCCATGCGGGGCACTTCTTTCTGAGCAGTTCCATCCGGGAAACGGGGAGGAGGTATGGGCGTATGGCAAGCGTAAATAATACCTAGTCGGGTTTCGTCTGTCAATGTTATACCCGGCTTGTCGCTTTATTTCACAAAGTAGTTTGTGGATTTGGCTATTATAGCAGAGGTGGGAGGGGAAGTCAAGAGGCCCCCGGCACTGGAAGTGCCGGTCTACTCTGGAATGGAAGTGCCTCCGGCACTGAAGACAAGCCAATGTAGGGGCGCGATTCATCGCGCCCTCTGCTTCATCGCGCCCTCTGCTTCATCGCGCCCTCTGCTTCATCGCGCCCTCTGCTTCATCGCGCCCTCTGCTTCATCGCGCCCTCTCCTCAGTCGCGAAGCGACTTGGACGCAGAGTAGACCGGCACTTCCAGTGCCGGGGGCCTCTTGACAAGGCTTGTGTGCTATACTATCCCCGTCACTTCGGAGTACCCGCCATGCCAAATCCCACGCCCAAGCCCTTGATCCCCATCCTGCTCTTTCTCGCCTTGTTCCTGCCCGCCCTGCGGGCTGTGGCCGGCGAGAACCGGCTGCTGCTGGCGTCCCAATCCGACTTCAGCGGCAAGCGCGGCTTCTACCTAGACTTCGAGAACCACGCGCCGGACGGGACGCCGCCCAAGCTGACGACCCTGCGGCTGATCCTCGGTGTCGCGGACGGCAAACGCTGGCTTTTCTTGGACGACACGCCGGTCTGGCGGTACAGCCATGACTACCATGCTCGCGCCGTCATTGCGCCCGGCCATGCCGAATTGTGGCTGGACGGGCAAAAGATCAAAGAGGCGGCCCAGACGCTGCTACCGGACCCCGGCGAGGCGCTGACGGCAGGGCTGATCCCCGATTGGGCCGGCGCGCCTGCCGAGTACCTGCTGCTCGAAAAGTCCTGCGCGCTCACATTGGGAGGAGGCAAGCCGCTGAGGGTTCCGGTCACCGACCTGACGACGCTGCCGCCCGCGCTGACGCTCTTCGACCCGCAGGCGCCCGCCGAAGTCCCGTTCAAGCCGGACCCGGCCCGGACGCTGACGATTGACGCGAGTTTTCGCATCGTTCCGCGCCCAACCGACCTGCGCCCACTGGCCCCTTTTGTGGACAAGTACGGGCAGCCGCTCGCCGCCCGTTACTCCGGCAAAGTCACGAGCGATGCCCAATTGACCGCCACGGCGGCGGATGAGGCGCGGCGGACGGCGGCCTGGGGAACGCCCAGCGGCCTTGACCGCTGGGGCGGCGACGCGCGGGCGGGCTGGCATGAGGCGGGGACGGGCTACTATCACACGGTCAAAAAAAACGGCTATTGATGGCTTGTGACGCCCTTGGGCAATCCCTGCTTTTACACCGGGCTGTGCAGCGCCCCGGCACTGGCCTGGGACAAGACGCCGACGACGGGCCGCGAATGGCTCTGGCAATCCCTGCCGCCCCGTGCGGGAGACACGGCGGCGGCCTGGGGCAAGAATGCCTGGGGCGAGGGCGGCGACACGGACTACTTCGCGCCGCATTCGGTCAACATGGCCCGCAAGTACGGGCCGGACTGGCAGGCATTGGAGAAGGCCCGCACCGCCCGCCGCCTCCAGTCCTGGGGCTTCAGCGGCCTGGGCAAGTGGTGCGATCCGCTGCCGGGCGTCCCGGACATTCCCGTTCTGCACCTGGACGGCGTCCCGAAAGTCGCCCGGCGCCCGGACATCTTCGACCCGGCCATCCAAGCCGCGATCCGAACGAAGCTGGAAGGAGCCATCGCGCCGCGCCGGGCCGACCCCGCCGTCGTCGGCTGGTCCATCGGCAACGAGTACGACGAGATCATCACCACGGCGGAGATCAAGGACATCCTGGCGATGCCGGACAATGTCCCCGCCCGGCGCGCGCTGCTCGACGAGGCCCGCGCGCATCTCGCTGGGAGCGACCCGGCAAAGTTCACCGATGCCGATGTAGAGCATCTGCGCCGCTTCTATGCCGACCGCTACTACGACTTCCTGTATCGCACGGTCAAGACCCTAGACCCGAACCACCTCTACCTCGGCTTCTGGATCGCCATCGGCTGGTGGGTCAACGACGAGGACTGGCGCCTGATCGCCCGCCACTGCGATGTCGTCGGCTACGACAACTACAGCCAGCCCTTCGCCGCCCCGGACTTCGCCCGGCTGCTGCGCGAGACGGGCAAGCCCGCGCTGTGCGGCGAGTTCTCCTTCCCGCCCACCTACAACGCCGCGCGCGGCTTCGGCGTCTACGGCAACGCCCGTGCCACGGACGACGCCGACGCAGGCCGTCAGTATGGGCGCTGGGTGGGCGAGGCCGCCCGCAACCCCGCCTGCGTGGGCGTCTGCTGGTTCCAGTACCGCGACGAACCTGTCACGGGGCGCGGGCCGGGCCACGGTTCCGATCTCGTTTATGGCGAGCATTACGCCTTCGGCCTGGTGGACGTGATGGACACGCCGAAATGGGATTTGGTGACGCGCGTTCGTGCGGAAAACCTGGCGGCGCCGGGCCGGCGACTGGCGGCGATGCGGGGGAAATGATTTGGGCCTGCGGGCCTGCCTGGAACAATCCCGCCGCAATGCCGGTCAAGCGCCTTGTAACGGAAAAGGAGCAAGACCCATGATGAACGCACAAAAGAGCATAAACCAGAACCGGCGCGGCGCGCTGGGCATCGCCGCCCTCGCCGCCGTCCTCCTCGGCGCGAGCGCGCCGGTCGGACGCGCGCAGACGAACAGCGGCGGCCAGGTAGACCTTTATCCCGGCACCGTAATCCCGGTCAAACTGAGCACCGAGCTTTCCTCGAACCAGTCTCAGGAAGGGGAAGCCTTCACCGCCGCCGTGGACGACAGCAAGGAAGCCTATAACAGCATCATGCACGGGGCGACGGTGACAGGCGTCGTGCGCCATGTGACCCCCCAATCGGGGGACGCGCCCGGCACGCTGGACCTGGCCTTCACCCGGCTGCGCCTGTCCGACGGCCGCACCGTTTCCATCACCGGCTCTCCCGCCAGCCTGGACAGCAAAAACCTCACCACGCGCGCCGACGGCGTTCTGGTCGCCAAGAACACCAGCAAAGACAACCGGCTGACCTACGCTGGGTATGGCGCCGGAGCGGGCCTGCTGGTCGGCCTGCTGACGGGCGACAAGAAGATCAAGATCGAGGACATCCTCCTCGGCGGCCTGGCGGGCTACGGCGCGGGGTCGGTCCTGAAAAGCCCCCAGCAGGTCCATGATGTGGATCTTGCGCCAGGTACCGAGCTTGGCGTCCGCCTGGACAGCCGCACCCGCTACTACCACAAGGCTCCCCGAGCGACGGTCAAGACCGTGACCAAGACGACTGCCAAAAAGGCGGTCAAGGGGACGCACCTCGTCCGTCACGTCCACACCTATTACACCTACTCGAACTAGCCAGTGGTGAGATCAAATGAGAGAGCGCGGGCCGAAGGCCCGCCCCCTCTTAATACTGTCTTATGGTTTCTGAAAGGTCAATAACTCTCTACAATCCGAGAGCATAAACCTCTTCTCCTTGGCCGAATTTATTAGATAAGGCATTATATCCCCTCGTCTCATCGTCTGATTTGGAAGATAAACCTTACCAATCTGCACAAAGCGTTTCTTTAAGAACTCAGATGCAAGGGCTGAAGGTAAGTCATAAAATGAAGATGCTGTGACATAAGGCTCAATGACAATTGAAACTTTGCCCCCTTTTTTCAGAGTTCGCCAGCATTCGCTCACTAGCCCCTTCATTCCAAGCAAGTATGCTTCGTTTGTCATCTGCGAAAAGTCTTGCGGTTCAGAAGAATAATAACCTTTTGGTATTGAGCCATAGGGGGGGTCTAAAAAGATATAATCAAAAACTGCGGCTTTTCCGGGTATTCCGAGGATGACGTCGTTCTTCACAATCCGAGCATCAGTTGGATGTAAGTCATACATTTTGTAGCTCATTGACTGAAAGCAAGTCACTTTGTCTATGACATCACCAAGGGTTCCACCCCCGGCAAAAGGGTCTAGTACTATAGCCGTTGGCGGTGCGTAGAAGTACAGCGCATTGGCTATAATCTGCCCCGCAACCCTCCCCCGAAAACTGCTTTTACCGAAACGTGGATCGGCCGAGTTAAAGTACCACCAGTTTGTGACTTTGAGGTCAAACCCTAGCTCATTACGACGTTCCTCTCTTCGCTCCAAAACGCCATCGCGTATTGCTTTCCTTAACTGAGTGATGTTCCACCCGTTCTCTAAAGCTTGTTCTTCGTACTCCCCGCGTGTCTCGTTATCGAATACTCGTATAGCTAGGTCGAAGTAATAATTTTCAGGCAGTTGGCGTGAGGCTATATCAGGATAAACCGTATAAAAGAGCAAACACTGTTTGAGAAATGAGTACGGATGTCTCGCTTTGGGATGAGACGCTATTTCTTCCAGCACCTTGTCTTTGCTTGGGTTGTGCTGCTGGCTTTCAGGCAGCAAGCATTCAGCAACATACCGCCCCAACTCCCAGAGACCATCATTTCCGTACCCGTTGAGTGCGTCAACATGATCTTCTATATTGAATTGAACACTTGGTGAATCGGGAGACGAAAACAAATCCAACTTCTTAATCCTCCTCTGGCGTATAGTCAGCTTCTTCGGAGATTGCGTTGGCGTCAATCTCTGTATCAGCTTTGACAAGAAATGGATCAATCTTTTTTGCTTTTGCTGGACGGAGGCGAATGATTTGAGCAGTTGTAAATTCGCTGTTAGTCACAAGTGCCTCTCCGGTTCGCAAGTCGGGAATTGTGTTCTGATAGCGTTTGGCAGAGCCTTTTGTGACTTTGCGAATGTCGTCTTCGTCGGAAAGTTGATGAATGATCTTTGTGCTGCACTGCGATAAGATGCTTCCAGGCACGTCGCTTGGTTGCTGAGAGATCACTACAGGGTTCAGGTAAAACTTCCTTCCGATCTTGAAAATCTTTTTGACCGTGCTGGTTAGGCTGGCAGCAATCTTTTCATTGCCGGTGTATTCAGCACTAAAGAAAGTGTGTGCCTCCTCCATGAAAATAGCCACCTTTGTGCGATTGGCCCGTCTTACGCTCGCTTTCGCACGTTCCAGTTTTTTCAGAATATCTAGTGCTACGATGTTGAGCACGTCCTGATTACTGGTATTGCCGAAGTCAACTACAAGAATACTGTTTGGCTGAATCAGTACTTCCTCTGATAAGAAGACCCCTTGTTGATCAGGCTGGGTTTTGCTCTGTCTCGCATGAATATCAGGGTGACTGACGTCATAAGAAACCTTCTTTGTCATACCTGTGTCAAACAAGCGACCATCACCGGCAAAGCTATAAGCTCCTAGGTTTATCAGTCTGTTCAATTTTCGTTGAAGAGGTGCTTTGGAAGGATCATCTTTACCACGCTCTGTTTGGGGGAGATCGTTAACTCCTAGCAGGAGCGACTGTAACCCATCGTATTTGTCGCCCAACTCGCGCCTAATAGCATCAAGCTTTTCATCCTGAGTGTCAGATAAGTTCAGAAAACTCTTCAAGACAGAGAAGGGAACATCCTTACTTTTGACAGAAAATTTAATAGCACCTTTAGGATTAGAAGGATCAGAGGATGGAATAAACCTCTTGAAGTTTTTAACGCCCTGCGGTGTGACGCCCAATCCACGCCAGAATACTGTGAATAACTGCGCCTCTTCGGAAGGGTCGTGACACTCTGTGTATTCGCCGGAATGATCCAAAATAATCACGCACCAACCCGTTTGAGCTAGTGTCTCTGCGAGAGATAGAACTGTGTTAGATTTGCCTTGACCTGTTGCCCCAAATATGCCCAGTTGTTTGCGTATCAGTTTGTCCTCTATGGAAAACTTTACCGCTTTGTCTGATTCCTTATTCGAGTAATTAGCCAAAACGCCCATTAGTTGGTCTGTATTTGGCATCTTCAACAAACTTAGCAACTCAACTTCAGGCACATAGCTTATTTTGGCTTTTGGATGCGGGCGATGAAAAGTCTTTTGCAAAACCTCTTTCTCGCCTATGACTTCAATTTCTCCGAGTATACGAACCTGAACATAACCATAATAAGAAGGAACATATTCCACTTTGTCCCCGCTGACGATTGGGTAGGTATTCGGTCCGTCGCCGACAGCACCCCATTCAGGAGTGTATATTGGGCCTTTCTCGATTTGCCCAAAGTATCGTACTCGACCATCATAGACGTACACATAGCGCGAATTGCGTAGCTCGTTCGCCTTGGATTGCTCTGAGAGTGCGGGTACAAGGTTATCTTCTGCGTTCAGTGCATCTAATATGACATAGCATAGCTCAGACAAGGCTGCGCCAGCTCTCGCATTAGTGTCATCAGCGGTTGGTATAGGTGATTTAACGATAGGTTGGGTTTGTGAGTCATCAAATCCGTCTATCGCTAATTGGAACTTCTCATCCATTCTCATGCCTCCTATCCGCGTAGCATACGTTCGTCCACAATATCCAAGTAGTAGTCCATGCCATGTTGCAGGAATTCTCGATTGATCTTTTTGCCGTAGAGGCCGCTAGGAAAGCGATTCCCCAAAATCTTGTCAGCCAGATCAATCAATTGCGGCATCCCACGCTTGTTGTTGAGGGCATCTGCCATAACTACCGGCATAGCCTGATGAACCGTGTCTTGGTGCGCTTCAAATATCCAAAATGACCTTCCGGCTTTGAAGACACCTTTTACAATCTTCGCGCCGGGACCTTGCTTGAAATCCGCAGACAGTTTTCCTTCTTTGCCTATGTCTTTGACCCATTGCCCGACCCCTCGGTAAACAACCAGATACTGTCCCGGTTTAAGACACCGGCCATAACGCCATAAAGACTCTGCTGCCCGAAAATCTTTGACAATGCCGACAATGTTTTTCGCTGCAATGACTTTCTCCAGGTGAGAAAAACAGGTCGCGCTATCCTTCCAAACTAAACCGGGGTGCATAGCAGGCCCATCTTTGAGAACCCATGTTGCAGTCTTAGCTGCGTCTAAACAAGCCTCAAGTTCCCAATAAATCATAGCATTCGTGACATCGGTTTCGTTGACACGTTCCTTACGAGAGTTCTCATAATAATCTTCTTTGGTCGTGGAGTCCTCTATGTGAGACGTAATAGACATACACTTAACGCTCGGTTCATGCATTGTTTTATAGCTGACCGTAGCAACGCCTACTTCACAGAAGATACCTGAAACTACATCGAGCGGTTTTTCCTTTCTGCCATCTACTGCAACTACTTGTCCATTATACAGGACAGTACGAGCTTTTGCTATATCATCTTCCGATAAGGTGACAAGCTCGAGCCCTAGCTCTTTACCCCTAGAGTGAATGAAGTTCTCGAAGTCCGCCACTATCTGCTTCTCAAGAGCAATGCCCCGCTGGACTTGCTCCCGTTCTGCGCTAAACTCGTCCTTTAGGTACTCATCATAATCTCTTTTTTGGGTGTTGCTCAGAAGTTCGTCAAAAATATCTTCCACTATGTTTTGGCTCCTATCTTGAACATAGACAACGGACTAAACATTCGACGCGATCGCTTGTTTTTCCTGCACATCTGGCTCGAAGTAGCTAAAAAGAAGTAGCTAAAAAAGAGGATGCCGCTGATGGCATCCTCTTTTTCTCAGTTTATTCGGCGGCGGGAGGCTCCGGCTGGATGCCTCCCCCAGAATTGGGGGCGGGGGGCGATCTTCTAGGGATTTGTCAGCGATGAGCCGTGGTCGCGGCGGGCTGGAGCCAGGCGTGGGTGGCGGGGGGCAGGGCGAGCGCGGGGTGGGCGGCGTCGCGGACGCCGCCCGCCGTCAGGGTGTAGGTCAGGCCGGGCTTGAGCGGCGTTGTCGCCAGCGTCACCGTTTTGCCGTCCGCGCCCAGGGTCGCCCGCAGGACGCGCGCGCCGTAGTCCAGGGCGTAGTTCGCGGGCAGGGTCGCCGTCTTCGGGTCCACAGGTTTTTGGTAGGTGACAGTCACGCTGGCCGACCCCGCGCCGGCCTTCTGGATGGCGGGCAGGAGGTTCAGCAGGCCGTACACTTGCAACTGGTTGGAGAAGGTGGACAGGTACACCTTGCCGTTGACCACAGTGGGCGGGCAGAACTTGGCGAACATGCCGACATCGTCCCGGCCCGCGTTCTGCCTCGAGTCCCACAGAAGATGGCTCAAATCCGAGGCGTCATAAGCGCGGACGATGCCCGGCACCGTTTCCCAGTTGGCGTTGGCATCAAACGGCGTGGACGACCACACGATGCCCGTGCCGGCCTTGCCGCCGTCGGCGGAGACCGACAGGAAGCCGCCGGGCATCCCGTCCGGGACAACCACCTCGGACTGCGAGGCGGGCGCCTCGATCAGCTTGCCGCCGTCGAATTTCATCGCCTTGAGATGGTCGTACTCGGGCCAGATGTAGACCATCGGGCCGCCGGGGCCGTTCCAGTAGACGGGGGCACCGTGGATGTTGCCCGGCGTCATCTGGAAGGTCTGCGTGATCTGGCTGTCCGCGCCCTGGTGGAACTTCCCCAGGTTGTCCCGGTGGGTCAGGTACAGCCAGCCGTTCTTGCCGCCGCCCATGACCAGCGTCGTGCCGGGCACGAGCAGGGGACCGGAGGCGCCCAGGTCGGTGTCGTGGATGTTCAGCTGGGCCTGGTTGTAGGGCGTGAAGTAGTCCACGACGGCCAGCGTGCCCGACTTGGGCCGCAGCTTCAGCAGGCTGTTGCCGTAGTCCGTGCCGCCCGTGTCGGCGTCAAACGTCCCGTTGCCGGTCATCGCGTAGATGTTGCCGGCGGCGTCGGCGGCCAGCCCCATCCCCGCCTGCCAGACCGAGCCTTCCGTGCCGTTGGGCGTGACGTTGAAGATGCACACGCGGCCCAATGTCTTCGCGTCATAGCCCAGAATCCAGCCGTGGAACGGCGGGTCATCGGCGTGCGACCCGAAGCCGAGATAAACGACGCCGCCTGCCAGGAGCAGGCTGGCCCGCTGCAAGTGCTTGACGGGGTTGAAGACGACGCGCCCGTTCGCGCTGCCCTCGCCTGTGCCCGCCACGCTGGCCTTGATGACGACGGGGCTGCCCGCCCGCTCCTTGCCCGTGGCGATATCCAGCGCATGGAGGCGCTGCACATACGTGCCGCCTTCCTTCGTCTTGGCCTCGACATAAATGGCCTTGTTCGTCAGGTCAATGACGGGCGTGCTGGTGATGCCGATCTCCACCCGCATGTCGGTCCAGCGGGTCGTGTAAACTTCGGCAGCGGGGACGGACGGGCCGAGATTGATCTTCCACAGCGGGTCGGCGGCTTTGGGGTCATCGGCATCGAAGGCATAGACGCTGTTGTGGGCGGTCGCCAGGAAAATGACGTTGTGCAGCCCCTTGCCGGGGATTCGCAGGTTCTGGACGTAAAGCGGCTGCGCGTACAAGTAGCCATCCACGTCCCGCGTCCACAGCTTACCGAAGGTCTTGACGTTGACGTTGGACGTGTTGAGGATCGTTTCCCGTAGGTTGGCCCCCGTCCGCGCGTTGTCGTTGTGCTGCGTCAGCAGGTTGAGCGGGGCGGGCACACTCGGCGGGGCAGGCGGCGGCGGGGGCGGCGCGGACCCTTCCGCCCCCGCCGCTCCGGGCAGGGCCAGGCCGAGCGCAGCTGCGAGCGCTATTTTAGGCCATGGGGACAGACTTCGTCTCACGGTAGCTCCTAATCGTTTCATTCCTTGCCCTCAGCGGGCCACTCCCTCAGCGGTTTCTGCGCGCCGTGCCGGATCTGATGCACCCGCACGAGCGGCGGGTCGTCGTCCGTCGCCGCGTGTGCCGTGAACAGGAGACGCCAGGCACTACGTCCGCGCCGGTACAGCAACACGCGCAGGGGCGGCCCTGGATGCTTCTTTTGAAACGGTCGGTTCTCGGGAGCGACTGCGCAACGGTGAGGGAGCGTCGCTAGAGACCCCCACGCCGCCCGCAGTCCTTCCTGCCAATCTTCCGCCGCGTCCACGCCGGCCGTCTCGATCAGCCGCTCGAACACGGCGTCGGCCTGCGCGGCGGCCGGCTGCGAGAGGCGGACCGCATAAACCGGCGGCTCGCCTTCTTCCTCTTCTCCCGAACCCATCATGGTCGGGCCGTCCCGGATTGTCGAGCTGTCGCCGCCCGTGCCGTCAGCCGCTGGTCGAGTTCATCCGGGGTGATCCAGCGCCCTGCCGCGAACGCCTCAACGCTTTCGTCCAGCCCGGCCAGCGTTTCCCGCTGTTCCTTCTCCTGCTCGGCTTCGGCCTCGGCCAGCGCCTGCCGCAGCAGGTCCTCGTGAAGCTGCTGCGGGTCCAGCCCGCGCCCTTCCGCCACGAGCCGCAGGCGGGCCTCGGTTTCGCGATTGAGTGTTAATGTCATCCCTTGCATCCCTTTCCCCTTCAACCGCACGCGCCGCACGGCCCCGGAGTATGTTCCCAACGATCATGTCCCCAACACCGAAAGGCTGGGGTGGATTCTTCTAAAGTCACACCTCCGCCAGTATCTCCTTGCGCCGCGCGTCGAACTCCTCCTGCGTGACCAGCCCCTCGTCCAGCAGCTCCTTCAGCGATGCCAGCCGCTCCTTGAGCGTTCGTGTGGAGGGCGGCGCGGCGACGGTCGCCGTCTGGCCGTTTCCGCTGCCGATAATGGCGGGTACGGCGGCCCCCCCCGCCCCCAATGCTGGGGGAGCCAGATTAGCAATCACAGCAGGCAGGGCTACCCCTCCGGTCCCCCCAGCATTGGGGGTTAGGGGGTTCCCTATCCCGGCGTAGTTGATCTCCTCGAAGTAGTTCGTCAGCACCTTGTAATAGGCATTGTAAAACCCCGGCGTCCAAGCCGCCTTTTGCTTGTTGGCGTGGGCCACCAGCCGGTCCCCCAGCGCCTTCACGCCCTCGCCTCGCAGGCGCTCGTCAATCGCCGCCGCGATCTGCGCCTGCATCCGCCGGTCGTCGCACAGCCGCTGGATGATGTCCCGCGCTTCCAGCGGGGGCCGGTCTGCGTTGCCCGCCTCGGCCTTGAAGCCGGCGATCGGCGTTTCCACGGTGTTGAACCCACCCAGGGCGTCGCTCTTAGGCATCCCGAACTTGTCCACATAGTTGGCGACGAAGCGCGTCTCGACCCGCGTGCCGACGCTGGTGTACCGCGACTCCTGCTCCTCGGAGATGACGGCGGAGGCCCAGCCGACGACGAACGTCCGCCACGCCTCACGCTGGTCCTCAAACGATGGCGGCGCGATCCGCACCCAGTCCTTGACATCAGTGCGCGTGTGGATCGGGTTCGCTGCCGCGCCCTGCGCCTTCACCTGGTCGTAGGCGTAGCGGTACGAGTCCATGCCTTGCAGCAGGCGCAGCGGGAAGGCCGCCCGCTCCTGCAAGAAGAGTACCTGCTCCGGCTCGTTGGAGTTGGTGATCTGCTGGTCCTTGACGTTCTGGACGGATTCGGTCAGCATCGCCTGGAACCGCTGCTCGCTTTCGGACCGGGGCGCCGCGCCGTGCAGGATGCCGACGATGGTCTGCTCCTTGTTCATGTTGTGCGTGTAGTTGGGCGCGTTCTCCTGGAGGTGCAGGAACGGCTGCGACAGGGACACGACGCGGCGCAGGGTCTGGGTCGTCCGGTCCGTGTCGAGGCCGTACTTGGCGTAGAACTTGTCCAGCACGCTTTCCTCGGCGACGGGCTTGAAGACCGCCTGCGCGTGCTCTAAGATGACCTGGCTCAGTCGCAGCAGCTCGTTGTCTTTGACCCCCCACACGTCGTTGCGCGTCCCCAGCGACTCCAGGATGTCTGCCGTCAGGTTGTTGACGACGGGGTTGTTCGGGTCCTGGGCGTTCCCCACATAGTGCCCGTAGCGCTCGTCAATGTCCCCGCCCACATACCGATCAATGCCGGAGTTCGGGTCCGTCTCGCGCCGACCGGGGTTAAACAGCACCTCGCCGTTGACATCCACCGGCTCCTGCACGGCATGGCGCTCGGCCTTTTCAAACCGGGCGCGCAGCGACTCCATGCGCTCGACGTAGCGGTCCATTTCGGCCCGCAGGGTCGCGATGGTCTCCAGCAGGCGGCTGTAAAAGGCGATGGCCGCCCCCGCCGCCTTGCGGTCCAGCGCCTCGGCGTCCAAGCGCCGCTGGGCGGCGATGTAGGCGTCTTTGGCCTCGTCAATCTCGCGCCGCTTGGCCGTCGCGATCAGGCCGAGCATGAAGTCGCCCGCGTGGCTGTGGATGCGCTGGAGCGAGTCGTCGCGCTGCTTGGTCAGCGGGAACGAGCCGCCCAAGAGTTCATCCCCTTGCTTCTCCATCTGGGCGATGTAGCTCCGGAAGCGCTCGGTCATCGTGTCCAGGGCCGCCGCCGCGACCGAGTGGCGGTGATTCGGGTCGTTGACGCGGGCCGAGACCCACTCGCGCAGCGCCTTGTCTTTGGCCCGGATCGTCGCGCCTAGATTTTGCTGGATCTGATAGACCGACTCGCCTAAATTCGTCCGCCGCTTCGCCATCAGGTCCGGGTTCGGGTCGGTGTCGGCCAGCTTGGCTTCCGACTCCTTCTGCCGCGCCATCAGGTATTGCACGACGTTCCCATGGCCGGGATAGGCGGTCAGATACTGCCGGTCCACCGCCTGCCAGTAGGCCATCGCCCCGTCGCGCAGCGTCTCGCCCGTCTCGGAGTTTCCTAAGAGTACCTGCCGCTGGATGGCTTCGGGCGTCAATCCGAGCCGCCCCAATTCTTGATCCGTGAATGCCCCGATGTTGACGGTTCTTTCTAAGGGCGTCGTCCACCGGCGCACGATGTCGCCCGCCAGGCGATTGGCGCAGGCCGCCATCACCTTGTCCTTGGGGAACTGGATCGCGGACAGCCCGAAGCCCATGTAGTTCTGCGGGCAGCCCAGCCCGTCCGTTGTGATGAGGAACTGGTCGAAATTGTTCCGGTTGGACTTCTTCTGCCGCTGAAATTCCGAAGTCAGGTCCAGAAAGATCGAGTGCCCGATCATCTCCACCAGGTCTTTGACCGAGTCGAGCTGCGCCGCCGGGGAGGACGTGTCCGCGAGGTACGTATACCGGAACGGCGGGTCGGCGCTCTCCATGATGGGTATATCGGCCTGGTACTGCGCCGTGAACGTCGTCGTCGCGTCCGTGTAGTGGTTGAGTTCCAGCAGGGCGGCATAAGCGTTGGGCCGGTTGTCCACCGCTACTGCTTCGGAGTTCGGCGGGATCGAAAACATCCCCACCGTTTCCAGCATCCGCTGGGTCTTGAACTTGTTCCGCACGGTGTAGGCCAGGTCCAGGAACATCCCCGACCCCGTGCCGCCCAGCAGTGACCCCACAATATAAACGGTGATGCCCTCGCCGACCTGGAGGCCGTTCCGAATGGCCGTTTCCTTGCTGGAGTCCTTGGTGATCTGGAGCATCTGCTCTTCCAGCCGCCGCGCGATCTGATTGTAGTTCCAGAAGTACGCCAGCCGCCCTCGCGCCCGGACCGCGCCCGCGCCCTGGTCAATGTCGCCGGTCAGGACGCGCGGGTCCAGCCACGTCCGCAGGTGCGGGTGCTCGCGCAGGTTCTTTCGGAGCGAGTCCACGCCATGCACGGACGTGTGAATCTTGTCCGCGTTGTCCAGGTTCACGGCGTCGTCATAGTCGGGGTTCTTGGCAAAGATGACTTGATCCGTGTCCAGCAGCAAAAACGAGACGATGGGCAGCTTGTCCAGCGACCCGTACTTCTCGGTGAGCCGCCGGCGGACATCCAGCAAAATCTGGTGCCCCGTCCCGCCGACCCCGACGATGAGCGACCGCGAGACCCCCCGCAGCCGCCCGTCCTCCGCCTGCGGCCCGGTGGTAGACGCCGGCGCGGCGGGCGTGTTGATCGCGTTGACAATCGCATCTGTAATTGGTTTAGTATTGTCTGCCATGTGTGTTATCTGTTTATTTTGTGTAGGTTAGTGATGCAAGGCCAATCGCCACGGGTTGAAACCCGAGGCTCCGAAGTTCCCCGTGTCCAGGGGACATAAGAGAGGACACACGCCCCTTATTCAGTTCTGTCTCTTCCGTCCCCTGGACGGTGGGCACTTCGGAGCCTCGGGTTTCAACCCATGGCGACTGATGCCGGTCGCCGCTCCCTTGATGTCAATGGCGAAGCGCCTGCCGCCCGTTCTCTTCCTCTTGCGCCATCGCCCCCACAGGCGCCGCCGGCTGACTCAGCAGCGTGTCCACCTCGGCGCGGGCGACGGTGACGGCGTTGGCTTCCAGGGCGACCCGCTGGATGCTGGCGGCCAGGCCCGAAAGCTCCGGCACGGACTGCCGCCCGCCGACCTGGAGCGCGGTCAGGCTGGTCTGGAGGGCGCGAATCTGTTCCCCGACTTCTTCGCGCAGCGCCCCGTTGCGGCGCAGCAGGAGCTGCGTCCGGGCGGCGGTGTCCGCGCGCCGCAGCAGCGACTCGACCCGGCGGCGCAGGCTGGCGGCGATCACGGCGTCCGCCTCGTCCTGCGCCCGCGCCGCCTGCGCCTGCGCCTCAGCCCGCAGCGCGGCGGGGTCGTCCGTCACCACCTTCATCTCCGGCGGCAGGGCCTCCACGGCGACTCCGAGCGCGGTGACGGCCTCCCGCACCTCCCGGTCCGCCGCCGCGTCCTGCGTCGCCGGCAGCTTCACGACGGCGCAGGCCAGATCGAGATAGCTCTGGGCCAGCGCGTCGGACGCCCGCTGCCGCACGAGTTGTAATTCGGCGGGGGAAACCGGGTTTTGCCGACCTGCATCAGCGTCCAGCGCCCGTAGCGCCAGGAACCCGTAGCGAACAAAGCAGAAGGCGGCGACAGCGGCCAGAAATACAGCGATTACCGTGCCGTGCATCGCCCAGAACAAGCCTGCGAGGGTGAGACAACCCAACGCCCATCCCCCGTAAGAGTTCGGCTTGATGCCGTCACCGGGTTCCAGAGACGCCTGGGAACGCTCTTGCTGCACTTCCCGGTTGATCCACTCACCCAAATTGTGCGGGTAAAGGTCCACGAACCATTCCTCTCCTGCGACCCGGCGCGAGGAGGCCGATGTCATAACGCTTCTCCATCAAGGCCCAACCGCTGCGGGGGCAGTTCTTCCGCCGGCGGGACGGCGGCGCGGGCCATCGGCTGACTCAGTAGCGTGTCCACCTCGACGCGGGCGGCCGTGACGGCGTCGGCCTCCAGGACGACGCGCCGGATGCGGGCCGCCAGGGCGGCCAGCCCCGCCAGTCCCGGCCCGCTGCCGTCCCCGCCCAGCGCGGCGGCGGCGAGACTTGTCCGCAGCGCCCCGATCTGGTCCGCCAGTTCCTCGCGCAGCGCTCCGTTGCGCCGCAGGAGGACCTTGACCCGCGCCACGGTTTCGGCCTGGTCGCGCAGGGCTTCGGCGCGGCGAGTCAGGCTGGCGGCGATCACAGGGTCGGGTTCGTCCGGCGCCTCGGCGGCCAGGCGCGTGGCCGTCGCTTGCAGCTTGGCGAAGCTGTCCGGGACGCCGTCCAGCGTCCGGGGCGGCAGGGTCTCGATGGCCCCGTCCAGCGCGCGGATCGCCTCGCGCGCGTGGCGCTCGGTCTCGGCCTGCTCCGCCGGCAGCGGGGCGAGGCTCATCGCGGCCCACACCAGGTCCAGGTACATCCCCAGCAGCGGGTCGTCCCCGCCCTTCCGCAGCAGATTGTTCTGGAGCACGGCGATCTCCGGCTCGGTCAGGGCCGCATAGGTGGCCGTTTTCGGCTCCGCAAAGCCCCGTTGCACGGAAGGTAACGCTTGAGCCTCCCCACGCCGCCTCTGCCGCCAGAGGAGCGCAATGATTATGCAAAAGAGGAACGCGACCCAAAATGAGATATGAAATGTCGCCGACGTTACTCCTGCCGCGAGAAAGCTCCCGATGGGGTAGTGCCAAGCGAAGGCGTTAGGCCGCGACTGCGTCTGGACGCGCCCGAAAGGCAACACGGTCGGTGCGGGGCCGGCGCCGTCCGTGCCGACAGACCACATGCGGTGTTCCAGCACCTGCCCGCACTGCCTCGGCCCCAAATCCTCCGGGTAGATCTCCATGACAGACCCTTTTACATGACGCGGCTACACCGCCCGGCGGCGGCTGAACAGCCCGACGAGGACGGCCAGGACCAGGACGCCCCCCAGCGCGAAACTTAGCCACTTCACATAGTCCGCACTGTTGAGCAGCAGAACGCAGAGGGCGAGGCCGATAAAGGCCACGACGCCGATAAGGAGCGCGATGCGCGCCGCCGCCGCCGGGTCGCCCCGCTGGTTCAAGCCGCGCGTGGCCGTGTACGACACGAACGGCAGGAGGAACAGGCAGACGAGCAGGCCGAGGCCCAGGACGATGTACCGCGTTAAAGGGCTGGCGACGACGAACTGATAATCATTGGCCGGAGAGGTGGGAAAGCGAACGCCGCCGAGGTCGCCCGCCTGCGCCTCGAAGTGGTAGCGGTACTCCCCGCTCTCGGTGGGCGTGTAGGGCCAGGTGACCGGAACACCGGCCGCGGGATCGCCCACGGAGGCCTTGCCGGGAACGGTCGCGGTTTCACCGTTCGGCGTCAGCACCACCAGCAGCAGCTTCGTCGGCGGATCACCCGTGTATTTCAGGGACATTTCCAGCGACTCGTTCAGCTTTACCTCCGTCGGCAGGCCCTGAGCGTCGTTCAGTTCCAGCTTCGGCGGCGCGGCAGCGGCGACGGACGCGAACAGGAGGAACAAACTGAGTGCGAGGCATATTCGGGTGAAGACGGGTTTCAAAACAAGTTTCAAGGGCGCGCGGCCTCCTCGGAAGGGCAGATGATGGAATAAACGCTGATTTTAGTACGGAAGGTTCTCCATTATTGTGACACAAAAGCGGGGAAAAGGTTGCAGGGGATTTGGGGCGGAGGAACCCGGCACTGGAAGTGCCGGTCTACTGGGGGATGAAAGTCGCCCCGCGACTCAGGAACAGCAACCGTAGCCCGATCCTCAGTGCCGGAGGCACTTTCACTTGCGAGTAGACCGGCACTTCCAGTGCCGGTGAGCGCACTCGCGCCGGGGATAGGATCGGGCACGGACGCCCTAAAATACCGGCCCGCGCGGGTCTCCCACGCGGATGCGGTGCTCGCGCTCCGGGTCCGCGCCCGTAGCCGGAACCGCCACCCGCAGGTCATCGCCGACGCGCAGGGGGGCGGGCTGCTTCAGGGCGACGCCGTTGTGGAAGATGGTCGTGACGAGGGCGGGGGAACCATCGGCGGGGGGGGCGGGCGTGAGCGTCAGGCCGCCGCGCTCCGGCTGAATGAAGGCGGCGGGGGCGGCGACGCCGGCCAGTGGGAAGACGTCCGCCGTGCCCTGAGCCATGCCGGGGGTGCCGCCGAGGGCTAGTCTCGTACCGGGCAGGAGCCGGAAGTCGCGCGGCAGGCCCTTGTCGCCCAGCTTCAAGCGCAGGGGGACGGGGCGGCGGCGCGTCAGAAACCAGAACAGCAGGCCCAGCAGCAGCGCGAGGAAGAACAGGCCGAGGAGGAGCGGCAGGAGCGAACCGGGCTTGGCCGTGCCGGTGGGGGCGAGCACGGTGGGCATCTCGGTCGTCGCCCCGGCGTCGCTGTCGCCCTGGCCCGGCCCGACGGGGAGGCGCTCGATGGGGCGGCCGTCCGAGGCGATGCCGACATCCACGCCGTACTGGTGCAGGCAGCCTTTGGCCGTCAAAGTGCGAAGCAGGCGCTCGTAGTCGCGGTTTTCGCGCGTGTCCGGGTAGACGGTCAGCCCCTTGAGCGTGTAGTAGGCGAGATACTTGGGGTAGTTCGGGTCGGTCAAATCGGGCCGGTCGTTGAACGAATCGGTCAGCAGGACGATCACGGCGGGGCAGGCTTGGGCGCGCGCGATGAGTTTCAACGCTTCGTGGTGGGGCAGGCGGATGTTCGTGCCGTGGCCGGGCGCGGGCGCGGCCGGGATCTGGTCAATCAGCGGGTCCACGTCGGCGAGACCGGCCAGTGTCTTGTCGAAGGCGGTCGTGTACCCCGTCCCAAAGGGCAGGAGGATCACGCGGTCCCCAGGGGAGCAGCCCTGGCGCAAGAGGGTGGCCGTGGCCGCGCGCTCCTGCGTGAAGACGCCGCCGTGCCGGGTGCTTTCGGTCACGTCGAAGACGAAAATGACCGTTTTGGCCTTCAGCGGCTTGATCCGCGCGGCGATGGACGCCGGCGACAGCGGGGCCGGGACGTCCTGGGCAAGAGCGGGAGCGATTAAAGAGAGGACGATAGCGAGCGCGGCGAGAAGCGTTTTCATGGGGCCTCATCAGCGGGTGTGATCAAGACGGGCATTAGGAGGACGGGGAACCCCGCCCCTACGGGACGCTGGGCAGGGGTCGGGTCCCCCGACCCTCTTTATTCCTCGACCCTCCGTTTCTTCGGCGTCAATGAAGTGCCAACAGCCACGCGCCGACCAGGCCCAGCGACGACGCCAGGGCGAGCAGGAGCGGCGCGCAGCCGGCCTTGCCGATGCCGCCCGGCAGGGCGTCCCCGCCGCCGCGCACGACGCGGACGCGGACCTCGCAGGTCATGTCGCGCCAGACCGGCTTGGGGCCGAGCAGGGTCTCGGTCAGGATGCTGGTCGTGAACGTCACCTCGGCCCGGTAGTCGCCCCCGGCCAGGCCCCCCGCCTGCACCGAAAAGCCCAGATACTGCGTTTCGCCCGGCTCGATCCACAGGGCGCGGAACTCGCCGGGGTAGACCAGCCAGGAGGGGCGCGTGCGGATCTTGTCCACGCGCAGCCGGGTGGGGCCGATGTTCTGGACGCCCAGGTGCAGCACGCCGTTCTGGCCGTAGCGCACCAGGCCGGGGTCCGGCTCCTGGACGCAGGCAATGCCGGGGTGCTCGCCCCCCGCCCCCTGTCCCGCCGGCTGCCCGGTGGACGCCGGGGCGGGCGCTGGGTGCAGGAGGCTCTCCGCCAGGGGCACCGGGCCGACATAGGTTTCTTCGGGGTTGGCGCCCCGGACGAGGACGGGGACGGCCACCGTCTGCGTGGGCCAGGCCGCGCCGGGCGGCGGCGCGAGGGACGTCAGGCCGTCGTTTGAGCGCACCGTCAGCGTCGCCTGGTAGGCGCCCGGCTCCAGACGCGCCCCGCTCAGGCTCCAGATCAGGTCGCCGCCCGTGCCCGGCGCAAGGTCTACGGGCACGAAGCGGTTGGGCAGGTTCAGCCAGACCACGTCGGAGACGACCGTTTCGACGTGGAGCGGCGCATCCCCTTCATTGTCCAGAGCCAGCGACACCGTCGTGCCGCCGCCGGGGGCGAGGGTCGCGGTCGGCGGCGAAAGGGCGCAGACCAGGCGCGCGCCCAGGCGCGTCCTCGCCCCGTCCGCCGCCTCCATGTCGGCGGCATCAAAGCCCAGCAGAGCGGCCATGCGGGCGATGGCGTCCAGCTTGTAGCGCAATTCTTCCGCCGACTGCGTCGTTTCCTGCGTCTCGGTCAGGTTCCGCAGCAGGCGGACGCGCGCCTCGGTCCCGGCCTCGTCGTCGGCGGGACGGGCAGGCAGAAATTCCTTGTAAAGCTGGCACAGGCCCACGAAATCCGCGCGCGGCGGCGTCCCGGCCGGGCCAGCAGGGGCACGGGCGAAATCGGACAGCAGGGCCAGGTCGGGGAATCGCTCATCCACCAGCACGTTTTCGGGCGTGAGGGCGCCGTGCGACAGCCCCGCGCCGTGGGCGTAGTCCAGGGCGTCCAGCAGGGGCAGCAGGCGGGCGTGGAGCCGGTCAAAGGCGCGCAGGGCCAGGTCGGACAGGGCCAGCCGCAGGTTGCAGCCGCTCACCCAGTCGCGGATGACATAAAAGCCGTCCCCGTCGCGCAGCCAGCGCCGCGTGGGGACGATGCGCGGGTGGCGCAGGGCCAGCGCCTGCGTCGCCCGCGTCTTTGCCTCGTCATCGGGCAGCCGCTTGATCAGGACGCGCCGCCCGCCGTTCGGCTCCCGCGCCGTCCAGGCAGCGGCGCCGGACGCGGACGTGGGGAGGGCGAGGACGTCTTCAAACTGTGACAGAACACGGTCCATGAACCGTTAGTGTACCGCAAGATGGGCCGAAAGCGGGCACGGCCGTCCTCAGTTGGTCCCGTGCCCAGTGACGGACAGCAGGATCGGGATCGGAGTCCCGTTCGCGCTGGTGAAGTCAATGCCCTGGATGCGGACGCCGGGGCGCGGATTGACCCACTGCACGGCGTACAGGAATCGGTCCTTGCGCGCCGGGACGAACTTGTGGTCGTCCGTGTTCGGCAGCGGCTGGTCGTGCCAGTTGGCGACGTTGACGCCGTCGCGCAGGCGGATTTGGGCCGCCTGCCCGTCGGCGTAACGGACGGTCAGCGTGGCGACGTCGCCGTCCACGCCCCAGCCCACGCCCAGAAGAAAATAGAAGACGTTGGTCCGGCGGCCCACGGGGATCGTGACCGAGCGCGGGTACTCGTTGCGGTTGGTGCGCGTCCCCGGCCCCGGCCCGGCGCGCAGGACGATGCACGACCTGCCTCCGTTCCCCGCCGGGTCAATGACGCGGAAGGGGACACCGTACAAAGTCAGCAGCCCGGTCGGCAGGTAGCGTAGGTCGTTGTCCGGCCCCTCGTCGGTCCATCCGCCCCGACCGTCGCCGGCCACGTCGTCGGCGAAGCCCCGGTTGGCCTGCCCCGTCAGGTCCACCTGATACCACTGCTCCCCAGCCAATGTCTGCGCGTAGGCGAATTTCTCCGTAAACGGCGTCGCCAGGGTCGTGTCGAAGTCGTTGCCCGGCAGCGCCCTGAGCTGCAAGATGCCCACAAGGCGTTCGGCCTCGGCGACTGTGGGCGTTCGGATGCTGTTGACCAGGTTCGTCAGGGGCAGTTGGAACCGGCCCGGCCTGGCGGGGGCGAGCGCGACCGGGTTGCCCATCATATCCAGTACGGCGGGCGGCTTGGCCGAGGCCAGCCGCAGGTCGCCGCCCTCCTTCCGCAGGTCGCCGCCCTCCTTGCCGAAGTTGCGGCCCCAGTAGAAGGTCAGCGCGCCGGTCGGCGTTTGAAAGACATAGAAGCGCACGCGCGGGTTCTTTTCTATCGTCTTGACGTACTTGGCCCCGTGCAGCAGTCCCGCATAAACCGCTGACACGCCGCCCGCGACCGTCGGCGTGCCATACGACCCCCAATGCGCCCAGGCCGAGTAGTCGTCGGGCGCGAAGTCCGCCCTCCCGCCGACCGGGCCGCCGCTGATGTAGAAGAAGTATTTGGAATAGCCGTGGGCCAGCATCTCGATGTCCGCCTTGGCGAGCTGCGCGCCGCGCCGCTCGGTCTCGAACGGGACGGGGCGCGGGAAGGGCAGCGTGTCCGGCGCCCGGTAGGGGTGCCAGCCGCCCGCCCGGACGCCGCCCTCCGTGTTCCAAAGTTGCAAATGCGGGTTGCCCGACGCCCGGACTTCCTTTTGCATGTCCGCAAAGGAGTCCTCGGTGCCGTCCTCGTCCGGCGGCAGGTCGTTGAAGTAGTTGTGTGTGGAGATGACGTCCACCTGCTTCAATATCTTCTTTTGCAGCGCCTTGTCGTCGTCGGTCATCTTGTTGAAGTAGTATTGGTAGACGATCAGCGCGTGCGGGTCGGTCTCGCGGATGGCCGTAATCGCCGTCTGCACCAGCCGGGCGTAATCCGAGTAGGTCTTGGTCTTTTGCAGGTGCTGGTTGTTGTCCCACCAGCCCGGCTCGTTCCAGATCTCATAGGCCGGGACGAGGCCCTTGTAGTGGCCGACGATGGTCCGCACCGCCCGTCCCCAGGCCGCCATGTCGCGCGGGAATGAGGCGTGGGGGTTGTCGCCCGTGCTCGCCTGCTCCTCGTTGTCCCAGGTGGGAGCGCCGACGAGAGTCACCATGGGCAGGACGCCCTGCTTTCGGAGCGCCCTCAGCCGCTCAACGAAGTCGGTGCGGTCGCCGACGTCCTTCATAAACGGGTGCGTGGCGATCAGCCCGGGCGTGCTGCCGTAGGTAAACCGGCCCGGACTGGTTTCGACCATGTTCCACCAGCCGTAGCCCGTGCCGACGTTCATCATCTTGATCCACTTCAGCCCCAGCCGCCGGGACACGCCGTTGGCCTGGTCCGAGGGGAACCACTCGCTGCCGAAGAACGAGTCGGCTTCGGTGGAGCTTTCCGCGATACGGTGGTCTACGATCGTCACGGGGCATTCGGCCACGCTCGACCCCCACGGGCCGCGCACGTCCACGCGGGCGCGGCACAGGCCGTGGATGGTCACGGGGATGGGCCAGGCCAGCGTCTCGTTCTTGAAAAGCGCGACCCCCGCCGGCAGGGTCCGGGTCTTGTCGTAGAAGACGCGGCCAAAGAAGTCGTGCATACGCAGGCGGACGAGGAGCGGCGCGCGTGCTGCGGCCGGGCGCCCGCGCCCGCCGCCCGTGCCTCGGCGTTTGGGGACAGGCTCCAGCCGGGCAAGGGCGACGTGGGTGCGTCGGCATGAGCCGGACGGACCGTGAGCGCCGGCAGGAAGACGGTGAGGGCGGCAAGCAACATCTTGAAATACATTTGTCTTCAGTATGACACATGATGGGCCGCATTGGGTATAAGCGTGAGCATGAAACTGTTTTCCACGCGGACGCACGGCGTCCTGGACTATGCCTCGGTCGTCCTGCTGCTCGCCCTGCCCCGCGCGCTGGGCTGGAGCCGGCCCGTCACCAGCCTGCTGACCGGCTCCGCCCTGGCGACGCTGCTTTACAGCCTCACGACCCGTTATGAACTGGGGCCGATCAAGCTCCTGCCGATGCCCGCCCACCTCGCGCTGGACCGGACGAGCGGGCTGGCGCTGTGCGCGGCGGCGGGGCTGATGGCGGGCGAGCCGGGGCCTGTGCGGGCGGCCCTGCTCGGCCTGGGACTGTTCGAGGTCACGGCCTCGCTGACGACGGAGACGCAGCCGCGCGGCGGGGCTTAACCGTCAAGAGATAGTGGGTACAAACGGGGCGGAGGCTTAACAGCATGACTGTTGGACAGATAATGACGGCGTACCCCGAGGCGCTGGGGCCGGACGACACGATCCAGAAGGCGGCGAAGCTGATGCGGGACCACGATTACGGCGTGATTCCCCTCATAGACGCCGATAGTTCCCTCGTCGGCATCGTCACGGACCGCGACATCGTGGTCAAGGCCGTGGCGGGCGGACATGGGCCGGACACACCGCTGAGTGAGTGCATGACGCCCGACCCAGACAGCGTCCCGAAAGACATCCCCATCGAGCAGGCCCTGCATGTGATGAACACGCGCCAGATCCGCCGGCTGCCCGTGGTTGAGTTTGGCCGGCTGATCGGCATGATCTCGCTCGGCGACATCGCCAAGAGCCGGACGCCGGGGGCGGAAACGCTGAAAACGCTGGAAAGCGTCTCGGCCAGCGGCGGCGAGAACCGGCCCGGCGCGGGCCTGCCGGAGTCTTAAGGCGTGATGAGAACCGGCACTGGAAGTGCCGGTCTACTCGTGCGTGAAAGTCGCTCCGCGACTAAAAAGGGCGCGATGAAGAAGAGGGCGCGATGAAGAAGAGGGCGCGATGAAGAAGAGGGCGCGATTCATCGCGCCCCTACATGGCCGCTTCTCCTCAGTGCCGGAGGCACTTCCACTTGCGAGTAGGCCGGCACTTCCAGTGCCGGTGGCCCTTGACAAACCCGGTGTGCGCCCGGTACACTCGCCGCATGACTTCATCGGAAATCGCTGACCGTCTGCGCGGCGGGCTGGTCGTGTCGTGCCAGGCCCTGCCGGGTGAACCGTTGTTCGGGCCGGAGATCATGGCGCGTCTGGCCGTCGCCGCCCAGGCGGGCGGGGCCGTCGGCATCCGCGCCAACAGTCCCGCCGACATCGCCGCCATCCGCGCCGCCACCGACCTGCCCCTCATCGGCCTGTTCAAAGTGGATGTGCCGAGCTTTGATGTCTATATCACCCCGACAGTGGCCGACGCCCTGGCTGTGTCCCACGCGGGCGCGGACATCATCGCCCTGGACGCCACCGCCCGCCCGCACCCGGAGGGCCTGACCGCCGACTTCCTCCGCCGCGTCCGCGCCGAAACCGACAAGCCTATCCTCGCGGACATCTCTACGGATGACGAGGCGCGGGATGCCCAGGACGCCGGGGCCGATTTCATTTCCACCACGATGTCCGGCTACACGCCCTACAGCCCACAAATGGAGGAGCCAGACCTCGATCTCGTCCGCCGCCTTGCCGCCGTCCTGACCGTCCCCCTGATCGCCGAGGGCCGCATCGCCACGCCCCAACAGGCGCGGGCCGCGCTGGACGCCGGGGCGTGGGCGGTCGTCGTCGGCGGCGCCATCACCCGCCCGCAGCAGATCACCGCCCGCTTCGCGCGTGCCCTGCGCCCATGAGCCTGTCCCTCGGCATTGACATCGGCGGCACCAAGATCGCGGCCGGGCTAGTCACGCAGGAAGGGCGCGTTGTCCAGACTGACCGCCGCCCGACGCCGCTGACGGGCGGCGCGGCCATTCTGGACGCGGCCCTGAGCCTGGCGCAGACTCTGATGGAAGCCGCCTGGGAGCCGGTGACGGCCATCGGCATCGGCACGGGCGGCCAGGTAGACGCGGAACGCGGCGTCATTGTCTCGGCCACGGGCCTCCTGCCGGGCTGGGCCGGAACGCCCGTCAAAGACGCTTTCGAGCGAGCCTTCGGCCTTCCCTGCTCCGTGGACAACGACGTCAACGCGCTGGCCGCCGGCGAAGCGCGATTCGGGGCCGGGCGCGGCTTAGAAACTGTGGTTTATCTCGCGCTGGGAACCGGCGTCGGCGGCGCGCTGCTGCTGGGTGGCCGCATCCATCACGGCGCGACCTGGAGCGGCGGCGAGTTCGGACACCTGCTGCTGACGACGGACCCGTCCGCGCCGCGCAAGACGCTGGAAGACTGGGCGAGCGGGCCGGGGCTGGTTCAAACGTATCGGGAGCTGACCGGCGATGGCGGGGAAGTGACCGGAGAAGCCGTCGGCGAGGAGGCCGCGCGGGATCCCGAGGGGCCGGCGGCGCGTGCCGTCACTCGCACCGGCGAGTGCCTGGGCTTTGGGCTGGCAAGCCTCGCCAATGCCCTGGACCCGGACTTGATCGTCATCGGCGGCGGCCTTCTGGCCGTTGGAGACGCCCTGCTGGACCCCGCGCGCCGTGTCTTACGGCAGTATGCCCTGCCTGGACCCGCCCGCTGCCCGGTCGTCCCGGCAGCATTGGGCGCGGAGGCCGCTGTGATTGGCGCGGCCAGCCTGGCGATGGCCCCGCAACACTTCCCGGCACTGGAAGTGCCGGTCTACTCTTGAGTGGAAGTGCCTCCGGCACTGGGGAGAGGCCTTCGATTGACAAGTCTTCAGTCGCGGAGCGACTTTCACTGCCAGTAGACCGGCACTTCCAGTGCCGGTGCAGCCATTATGTCCACACTCACCATTGCCCTCGTCCCGCTCGACGAGCGCCCCGTCAATACGCGCTGCCCGCAGATGCTGGGCGCCATCGACGGCGCAAACATTTTGCTGCCGCCGCCCCAAATCCGTGGCTCGCAGCGCATCTCCGCCGATTTGGAAGCCGTCGCCCGCTGGCTCGGAGAGGCAGCGGCCACGGCAGACGCGGCTGTCGTCTCCTGCGACTTCCTCGGCTTCGGCAACCTCATCAACGCCCGCATCTCGCAGGACGGCGCGGCCCGCGTCCTCGCGCGCCTCGGCTTGCTGGCGGGCCTGAACCCGGCCTGCCCCGTTCACGCCTTTTCGCTCATCACCCGCGTCTCCAACGCCGACGACGCCGTGGAGGAGCCGGACTACTGGGCGCAGTGGGGGACAGCCTTCTACCGCTACGCCCGGCTGACGCATCAGGCGGAGCGGGG